>OLGY01000549.1_pt1 | contig 25177 bp, 26 predicted proteins | sample 1605951 | NCBI WGS metagenome assembly OLGY01 (sample SAMN03283280) | human gut metagenome | biome: human-associated habitat; material: feces | host: Homo sapiens | place: Peru | collected 2012
GCAGGTGCTCAGAACATCGTTCCTAACTCAACAGGTGCTGCTAAGGCTATCGGTCTTGTTATCCCTGAGTTAAACGGCAAGCTCATCGGTTCTGCACAGAGAGTTCCTACACCTACAGGTTCTACAACAATCCTTGTTGCAGTTGTTAAGGGTGAGGTTACTAAGGAAGGCATCAACGAGGCTATGAAGGCTGCTGCTACTGAGTCATTCGGATACAACACAGATGAGATCGTATCAAGCGATGTTATCGGTATGAGATACGGCTCATTATTCGATGCTACTCAGACAATGGTATCTAAGATGGAAGACGGCAACTCACTTGTACAGGTAGTTTCATGGTATGACAATGAGAACTCCTACACAAGCCAGATGGTTCGTACAATTAAGTACTTCGCAGAGCTTGCTTAATTAAGAGCTTAGCAATTAATTATTAGACCTTTAAGGGTCCGGTCTTGTGGACCGGACCCATTTTTTCTATCATTAAAAAACGGAGGCGTTACCATGTTAAATAAGAAGACAGTTGATGATATCAATGTAAAGGGCAAGAGAGTACTTGTTCGTTGTGATTTCAACGTACCTTTAAAGAATGGAGAGATTACAGACGAGACTCGTATCGTTGCAGCTCTCCCTACAATCAATAAGTTAATTAACGAGGGTGCTAAGGTTATCCTCTGCTCACATCTTGGAAAGGTTAAGAATGGCCCTAACGAGGGTGAGTCACTTGCTCCTGTTGCTAAGAGACTTTCAGAGAAGCTTGGCAAGGAAGTTGTATTCGTAGCTGATTACAATGTAACAGGTGAGGCTGCTACAGCCACTGTTGCAGCTATGAAGGAGGGAGACGTAGTTCTTCTTCAGAATACACGTTTCAGAGGCGCTGAGGAGACTAAGAACGGTGAACAGTTCTCCAAGGAGTTAGCTGATCTTGCTGATTCATACGTTTGTGATGCTTTCGGTTCTTCACACAGAGCACATGCTTCTGTTGCAGGTGTTACCAAGTTTATCAAGGAGAAGGGCGGAGACAATGCAGTCGGCTACCTTATGCAGAAGGAGATTGACTTCCTCGGAAATGCAGTTAACAACCCTGTTCGTCCATTCGTAGCTATCCTTGGCGGTGCCAAGGTTGCAGATAAGCTTAACGTAATCAACAACCTTCTTGAGAAGTGCGATACACTCATCATTGGTGGTGGTATGGCATTCACATTCTTAAAGGCTAAGGGCTATGAGATTGGTAAGTCACTTGTAGATGACGAGAAGATCGAGTACTGCAAGGAGATGATGGACAAGGCTGAGAAGCTTGGCAAGAAGCTCCTTCTTCCTATCGATACAACAATCGCGGCAGGCTTCCCTGATCCAATCGATGCTCCAATCGATGTAAAAGTAGTAGATGCAGACAAGATTCCTGCTGATATGGAAGGTCTTGATATCGGTACTAAGACACAGGCTCTTTTCGCTGACGCTGTAAAGTCTGCTAAGACAGTTGTATGGAACGGACCTATGGGTGTATTCGAGAACCCGACTCTTGCAAAGGGTACAATCGCTGTAGCTAAGGCTCTTGCTGAGACAGAGGCTACAACTATCATCGGCGGCGGTGACAGTGCAGCAGCAGTTAACCAGTTAGGCTTCGCTGATAAGATGAGCCATATCTCAACAGGCGGCGGCGCTTCCCTTGAGTTCTTAGAGGGCAAGGAGCTTCCTGGCGTTATGGCAGCCGACGATAAGTAAGCTGATCAGATTGATGCCAATATTATAATTTATAGTATGAATTCATTATATGATGCCATAATCAGAGCTGCTCAACATGAGAAAATGTTTCCTTGTGTTTGCGGAATTGCGGGACCAGCCTGCTTCGGAGCAGCTCGCAGGCATCATGTTTTCGTGCAGAATGGAGAAGAGTATGCGTAAGAAGATTGTAGCCGGAAACTGGAAAATGAACATGACTCCAAGCCAGGCAGCAGCTTTGGTGGAGGAGCTTAAGCCATTGGTTGTATCCGATGATGTGGAGGTAGTATACTGTGTACCTGCTATCGACATCGTTCCTGTAGTTAATGCTGTTAAGGGAACTAACGTAGCAGTAGGTGCTGAGAATATGTACTTCGAGACAAAGGGTGCTTACACAGGTGAGATTTCAGCGGATATGCTTGTTGATGCAGGAGTTAAGTATGTTATCATCGGACATTCAGAGAGAAGAGACTACTTCAAGGAGGATGATGTTCTCCTCAACAAGAAGGTTAAGAAGGCTATCGAAGCAGGTCTTACACCGATTCTCTGCTGTGGTGAGACCTTAGAGCAGAGAGAGCTTGGTGTCACACTTGACTGGATAAGACTTCAGATTAAGTCCGACCTTGCAGGTGTTGCAGCAGCAGATGTCGCTAAACTTGTAATCGCTTATGAGCCAATCTGGGCTATCGGAACAGGCAAGACAGCTACATCAGATCAGGCACAGGAGGTATGTAAGGCAATCCGTGACTGTGTCCGTGAGATGTATGATGATGCTACGGCAGAGTCAGTCCGCATTCAGTACGGCGGTTCCGTAAATGCAGGAAATGCAGCAGAATTATTTGCTAAGCCTGATATTGATGGCGGTCTTGTCGGCGGCGCAAGCTTGAAGGCTGACTTTGGCAAGATTGTAAATTACAAATAATGTGAGTTTTCTCTGGGAACATAAATAGATTTCCTGAGGAGATGAAAGGAACCGGATTTGCGGGATAGCATGTCCGGTTCTTTTTGGTTTAGTTATGAAGATTCGGGTGTCAAAACATGCCAATTTAATATCTGAGTGTATAATGTATTATATTTATACATATCAGCTCCGTTGTCCGAAGCAAGATGTTCTAAGAACTCTGATAGAGGTATTCTATACGTTCGCCACCGAAGCAAAGCATACATCTGTGTATGCATTGCTTCTAAAGCAGCATCCGTGCTGCTTTTGGCTAGATATATAGCAGAGTTCTAAGAACATCTAAGCTTCTCCCAAAAGTCATGATATGTATAAATATAATACGTTATACACAGCTAGTTATATATAGCATGCTTTGACACCCGAATCTTATGAACAAAAAATTTATTATTAATGCAACAAAATATAATTTTCTCCGAGTAGATAGGTGAAGGACACATTGGTTGCTTCTGATTCGCAATCAACTGTAGGAGCCTTTGAGGGAGGTGAACGGATGGAGGATAATAACATTGTTGAATTATTTTGGCGCAGGAGCGAGAGCGCAATCGCTGAAACCGAACTGAAATATGGGAAGTATCTGCACAGCATTTCGTACCGGATTCTGACGGATACGGAGGATGCAAGGGAGTGTGTCAATGATACCTACAATGATGCATGGCAGTCGATGCCACCTCATCGCCCTCTGGTTCTTTCCACCTTTTTGGGGAAGATTACACGCCGCATATCTATCGACAGATGGAGAATGAGAAACACCCAAAAGCGTGGCGGTGGCGAGATAGTTCTTGTTCTGGATGAACTGGAGGACTGCGTTTCGGGTTCTGACAGCGTAGAGGGCGAAATGGAGCGCAGGGAGCTGGCAGAGCTGCTAAATTCATTTTTGGGAACATTGGCAGACACAGAGCGCAGGGTATTTCTTTGCAGGTACTGGTATATGGATTCGATTCAGACTATTGCAAAAAAATTTGGCTTTTCACAGAGCAAGGTCACATCTATGCTGCATAGGACGAGAGGAAAACTGAGGACTATGCTTGAAAAGGAGGGCTATTGATGAAATCCAACGATTTACTTGACACTATCGGTGAAGTGTCTGATGAGTATGTTGCAGACGCGGAAAATGTAAAGAAAAGGAGAATGCCGCGGTGGGCAAGATGGGTCTGCACGGCAGCAGCATGCCTTGCCGCTGTGGCAGGGATTGGAGGCGTGCTGCTGATAAGAGGCGGCATAAACGGTGGCTCTGCCGGAGGCTCGGGTCATGCGGGTGGCAGCAGCTTCATGCACTATGCAGGTCCGGTATTTCCGATGACCTTGCTTGAGAGCAACCCGGAGATTTCTGCTGAGCGCGATATCACGATGGATTTTGCACCATGGGTTCCGGTATGGATTTCCAATGAGGAGGAAGCAGCTTCGTACCCATTGGAGAGCGACAGGCAGGAGATTTTAGACAACTATAACGAATGGTATCCGGAAGGCGGATATTATCGGTACTCAGGCAATATTATAGTGAAGGATTCTTATATTCTGGAAAACACAAGCGCACAGAATCAGACAGTTCATGTGCTCTACCCATTTGTTTCCAGCCTGAAGGATCTGGATAATAATATTCCGTCACTGACCGTGAATGGAGAGGCACTTGGGACAACGCTTCATGCTGGCAGCTATGCAGGAGACTTTGAGGGCGCATGGGGCGGCAGCTCAAAAGAGTTAAAAGAAGGGAGCGTGAATCTGTCATATATTGAGAACTGGGAAGGCTACAGAAGTCTTCTTTCGGATGGAACTTATATGAACAGGGCATTGGGAGACTTTGTAAATCTCAGTGATATTCCTGTGACGGTTTATGAGTTTAGCGATGCATGGGGGACACCGAAGGATGATAAAGCGGGGATTACGAATCCTACTATCCGAGTTATGTTTGACCTTGACTACGAAAAGACTCAGGTATTGTCCTATGGTTTTAATGGAAGCCTATGGGATGGAGAGAATGGTATTATGGGGAAGGAATTTTCCATACGCCGACAGGGAGAATCCGGCTATGGAAGTCCTTATTATATCATTGTTGTCGGAGAAGATATACAGAATGTCGAATATGAAGGATATGTAACCGGCGGCTGGAATACGGAGAAAACAATAGATGCCGGCATGACGATTTCAAGAAGGGAGTCGAATCTGGAGGAGGCACTGAGAGTGGTTGCGGAGTCCGGATACCGGACTGCTTTTGAGATGGGATACTTTGAGAGCGATTATGATTATGGATTTGAATTGTATTTTGGCTTGTTAAAAGAGCATTTGATGGCATACAGTTCACTCTCCGGAAACGGAGTGCAGCGCTATGAGGATGGTGCGATTGAAAATATGGATGTGATTGGAGTGTCGCGCGTGTTCTGGCTGGAGGCGGAGGTCACAATTCCTGCCGGCAGCTATGCCACGGTTGAAGCAGTGTCCGAGAAAGAACCGAGCTATGATTTCTATTGCTCCAATACGGCGAACAGGAAGATTAACGGATATGATATGGTGACAGGGCTTGGAAGCAATCTGATATTTACCGGGCAGACAGCGAGATTAGAGGACAGAGGACGGATTGAGATTGTACGGCAGAATTTCGGGTTCGATATCGAAAACGGAATTAACGAGGTGGAGCTTGACATGGAGGAGCCGCATTATTATCTGGAAGTCAAGCACGCCGCCGAGGAATAAGTGTTTTTTGTATAGAAAAATAAAAATGTAAAAGAAGATAGGGCAGCAGGCTGCCCTATCTTTCTTTTTAATACATGGGAAGGCTGTGAGCTTCACAGTATCTTATATTTTTTCAGATTAATTTTGATTTGAATATAGGATTCAGGTGCCAAAGCAGGCTCTATAAGCTTAATCGTGTATAGCATGTTATATTTATGCATATCACGACTTTTGTGAGAAGCTTAGATGTTCTTAGAACAACTTGCTTCGTACAACGGAGCTGATATGTATAAATATAACATGATGTACACTTTTAAAATAAATCATGGTGTTTTGGCACCTGAATCAATATAGGAAAAAGCTATAACAAACTCTAGGTAAAACATATTTGCATTTTTGTGACGGGGCATGTATAATCGCTTTTACAGTCAGATGATAATCATAATAAAGAAGTAGGAATTGACTGTGAAAGGATTACACAATCGGTAGGTAAGAAAGAGGATTGTGGATATACGTTATATAATTGCAGCTCATATAATAACAGAATTGGAAAGTGATGATTTTATGATAGAAATTAAGAATCTTAACAAAACCTATCATCTGAAATCCGGTGATGTTGAGGCGGCGAAGAACGTCTCACTCACGATTGAGGATGGTGAGATATACGGAATTATAGGTTATTCAGGTGCGGGCAAGTCGACGCTTGTTCGTTGTATCAATCTTCTTGAGGTTCCTGATTCGGGAGAAATTACCGTGAACGGTGTGCAGCTCACAAAGATGGAGAACACGCCGAAGGGAGAAGTATTAAAGCGGGTAAGTGACAAGGAACTTAACAAGGCAAGGCACGGAATAGGAATGATATTCCAACATTTTAACCTTCTTGACAGAAGCACGGTATTTGACAATATAGCCTATCCGCTTAAGTATTCAGGGAAGAGCAAAACGCAGATAAAGGAGAGGGTGCATGAGCTTTTGGAGCTTGTAGACTTAAAGGACAAAGAGAATGTGTACCCATCACAGCTATCCGGAGGACAGAAGCAGAGAGTTGCCATTGCAAGAGCACTTGCAAACAATCCGGGCGTACTTTTGTCAGATGAGGCGACGAGCGCACTTGACCCGGAGGCCACGGAGGCGATACTTAATCTCTTAAAGAAGCTTAACAGGCAGCTCGGACTCACGATTGTTCTCATAACACATGAGATGACCGTAATCAAGTCGATATGCAGCAGGGTTGCGGTTATGGAGAACGGAGAGGTTGTTGAGCAGGGAGATGTGTATGATATATTTGCACATCCTAAGCAGCCGATAACGAAGAAATTCATCAACACGGTATCAAATCTCTCTAAGATTAACAAGATGATTGCCGAGAATGTGCCGCTGGTGCAGCTCTCCGGGAATGATAAGCTTGTAAAGCTGATATTTGAAAATGACTGTACGGGTGAGGCTGTTATTTCGGATATTTCCAAGAGGTTTGACATCAAGGTGAATATTGTCCTTGCAAATGTTGAGATGATTGGAGACAGACCACTTGGAGGAATAATCGTCATATTAAAGGGAAGCGATAAAGCACTTGCTGATACATTTGGGTATCTTAAAGAGATAAAGGTAGGAACGGAGGTACTAGTGTGAAAAGAACATTTAAATCAGCAAAAGACGCTGATTAACATGTTCTATGTTTCACACAGGAAAAACGTAAAAAGCACGTTTTTCAATAATATTTAAGTCACTGTAAGGCAGTGACATGGAGGATAGGAATGAGCGTTTTTTTTGAAAAAATAATGCCTAATGTCGTGGCGTACTGGGATAGATTTACGACGAGCTGCGGGCAGACATTACAGATGTTCGCGATAGCCGGTATATTCACGTTTATATTCGGGCTTGCTTTCGGAGTGGTTCTCACAGTCACAAAGAGAGGTGGAATAAGACAGAACCTTGTAATATATTACATTGTTGATATTTTTACCAATGTATTCAGGTCGATACCTTTTATCATCCTGCTGATATTCCTTATACCGTTCACAAGAGCACTTGTGGGAACGGCAATCGGAGTTAAGGGTGCGGTTGTTCCGCTTATATTCGGAGCCGTACCGTTCTTTACTAGACAGGTTGAGACTGCACTTGCCAATGTATCCTATGGCAAGATTGAGGCAGCAAGAAGCATGGGAAGCAATACATTCGGACTTATATTCAGAATATATCTTCATGAGGCTGTGCCGGAGCTTATCCGTGTGACAACAATAACCGCTATAAGCCTTATCGGTCTTACAACAATGGCGGGGGCCGTGGGTGCGGGCGGAATAGGAAGCTTTGCAATCAATTATGGTCAGAACCTCAATCATCAGGACATTGTAAACGTGTGCGTTGTTTTACTCCTTGCATTCGTGTGTGTCCTTCAGACATTAGGTAATTTCTTCTCTAAGAAGACAACCAATAGAGAGTTGATTACAAAGGGAGAAAAATAGGAGGATTTTCTCCCCAAAAAACAGCACAGATTAAGCTGTGCGGAAAAGAGGAAAAGTATGAAAAAGAATTTTATTAAAAAGGCAGCCACTGCATTGCTCCTTGTGAGCACACTTGCACTCAGCGCATGCGGAAAGAAAGCTTCGGAGCCTGTAAAGATTGGTGTTCCTGATGACGGAACGAACCAGTCGAGAGCTATCAAGCTTCTTGAGACGGCAGGACTTATCGAGGTAGACCCTGCGGCAGGTTACACACCGGAGCTTAAGGATGTTACTAAGTACATCTACAACATCGAGATTGTTCCTACAACAGCCAATACGCTTACATCTACACTCGGGGATTACGGTGCAAGCACAATCAACGGTACTTATGCAATTCCTTACGGACTTGTTCCTTCCAAGGATGCACTCATAATTGAGAAGCAGGACGAGAACGGCGACAATCCTTATGTCAACATTATTGTTGCAAGAACAGAGGATGCTGACAATGAAGTATACAAGACTATTGTTGATGCATTCCACACACAGACAGTTGCAGAGTTCCTCTTAGAGGCTTACAAGGAAGCGTATTTCCCTGCATTTGATTACAATGCGGACTATACAGTGGATGATAATTTTGTAAATGATATATTAAACTATAAGTCCTCAAAGGACGGAAAAACAGTTGTCAAGGTCGGCGTGTGCGGTTCATCCAATGACCACTGGCTTGCAGTACAGAAGGTGTTAGACGATGAGAATGCGGGAATCTACATTGAGCTTGTGACATTCGATGCATACAACCTTCCTAATGAGGCACTCAACAACGGAGATATCGACCTTAATTCCTTCCAGCATAAGGCATATCTTAACAGTGATATGACAGCGAACGGCTACAATCTCACGGTTATAGGTGATACGCTTATGGCTCCGCTTTCACTTTATTCCAACAAGGTTGACACTCTTGATGCATTAAAGGAACTTGCAGGTCTGAAGGAGAATTAAGTTTTAAAATCAAAGCTTTGAAAATAAGTCGGTGCGGTGAGCGAATGTTCACTGCACTGGCTGTTTTAGGTTTACAGCTAAAATCCGAAAGGCTCATTGTGCGGGCTGATAGGAAATTTAATAGGAAAATTAAAGCAGAGGAGAGAGAAGTATGAACGAGCTTGAAAAAGGCATATGCAATGATGTTATGGCAGACCATCAGTATGTTGTGGATTTGAGAAGATATTTCCACATGAACCCTGAGACGGCAAAGGAGGAGTTCGGCACCGCAAAGCGCATAGAGGAGGAGCTTGATAAGCTGGGAATAGAGCACAAGCGCGTCGGGGATACGGGCGTGTATGCTGAGATAAAGGGCGAGCTTACAGGGAATAAGACGATTGTGCTGAGGGCTGACATAGATGCACTTGATGTCGAGGAGGCACACGAATGTCCGTATAAGAGTACGATTCCGGGAAAAATGCATGCCTGCGGACATGACGCCCATGCCGCAGCACTTGTCGGAGCGGCGAGAATACTTTCTGCCAATAAGGATAAGTTCGGTGGAACGGTACGCCTTACCTTCCAGCAGGGCGAGGAAATCGGCTACGGTGCAAGGCTCTTTGTGGATGGCGGATATCTTGACGGAGCGGACAGAACCTTCGGAATACATGTAAGCTCAGCTTATGATGTAGGAAAGGTTGTAGCTTCAATAGGACCTAACAATGCAAGTGTTGACTGGTTCAGGATTTCTGTTCACGGCAAGTCTGCACATGTGTCGACACCTCATCTTGGAGTAGATGCACTTTACATCGCAAGCCAGATAGTTGTAGCCATACAGGCACTCATAACAAGAAGAACCAATCCTCTTGAGAGCATTCTCATAGGTATAGGCAAGCTTGATGCAGGAACAGCATACAATGTTGTGGCTGAGGAAGCTGCGATGGAGGGAACAATCCGTGTATTCTCACCGGAGCTTAGAAAGGCGACCAAGGAGAGAATAGAGCTTGTTGCTTCGTCTATAGCTGCGATGTACGGCGGAACGGTGTCTATAGAGTGGAAGGATTTCACATCACCGCTCATCAACGATGAGGAGTCCACACTCGAGGTGAGAAAGGTGCTCACGTCGGTATTCGGCAAGGAGAGTGTGGTGGAAAACAGAACACCTTCGCTTGGCGGGGATGATTTTGCCGAGTACATCTTAAAAGTGCCGGGCTGCTATGCGTTCGTGGGCTCGAGAAACCCTGAGGTGCCTGAGACAGGTGTTGCACACCACAATTCGCATTTTGATGTGGATGATGGAGCACTCTCCGTTATGGTAAACCTTATGAGCAATTATGCGATAGAGTTCCTGAACGGTGAAGTTTAAAAAAGGTTTAATAAAAAAATAACTTTATAAAGACCTGCACTATGGTATATAATGATTTTATACATAGTGCAGGTCTTATGTATTGTATTCTATAAGGTTATTGCGGAGCTTAATGTATGACAGCCGGACATAGTGCGGTTTTATTGGTAGATTTGAGCTTTGCAATTATCCGTATATTATAGTGAAGAGGAGATTGCAATGTCAAAAAAATATATTTCATGGAATGTCAACGGTCTGAGAGCATGCATAGATAAGGGCTTTATGGACTTTTTTGATAAAGTGGATGCGGATGCGGTGTGCCTTCAGGAGATTAAGCTGTCAGAAGGTCAGCTTAGCTGGGACAAGCCGGGCTATCACGCATACTGGAACTATGCCAAAAAGAAAGGTTATTCGGGAACAGCGATATTCTCAAAGGAGGAACCGATAAGTGTGTCCTACGATATGGGAATTGAGGAGCATGACAATGAGGGAAGAATAATCGCACTCGAATATGCGGATTATTATCTTGTTACGGTCTACACGCCGAATTCACAGAGAGGGCTTGAGAGGCTTGATTACAGAATGAAGTGGGAGGATGATTTCAGGGCATATCTTAATAAGCTTCGCGAAAACAAGCCTGTCATCGTGTGCGGCGATATGAATGTGGCGCATAAGGAGATTGACCTCAAGAATCCTAAGAGCAACCACAAGAATGCGGGCTTTACCGATGAGGAGAGGGGTAAGCTGACCGAGCTTCTTGACAGCGGCTTTATCGATACCTTCAGATATTTTTACCCTGATGTGACAGACAGATATTCATGGTGGTCGTATATGTTCCATGCGAGGGAGAACAATGCAGGGTGGCGTATCGACTATTTTCTTGTGTCTGAGGAGCTTAAGGACAGGCTTGTGAGTGCGGATATCCACCATTCAGTGATGGGTTCTGACCATTGCCCTGTTGAACTTGTGATAAGGTGATATAAAGAGTAATAGGTTAAATTGCGGAATTTTAGTCACGCTTATGGGAAAGATGCTAAGAAAGATACGAAAGAGAATATTGATGCGGAAATTGACATAATTTTATCAGTATGGTACAATTTCACACGGAAATAAAACAGACGGTATGAGCAGTATATTGGTATAGCTGCCGTTTGGAATAATATAAATAAAGGAGAATATTACAATGAGAAAGAAACCTGTTGTACTTATGGTGCTTGACGGCTACGGACTTAGCGACCGTACAGAGGGCAATGCCATCGCACTTGCCAACACACCTGTTATGGATAAGCTTATGAAGGAGTGCCCTTTTGTAAAGGGTAATGCTTCAGGTCTTGCGGTAGGACTTCCTGACGGACAGATGGGCAATTCCGAGGTAGGTCATATGAACATCGGTGCCGGACGTATTATTTATCAGGATCTTACAAGAATAACAAAGGCAATCGAGGACGGAGATTTCTTTGAGAATAAGGCACTCCTTGCAGCTATGGATAACTGTAAGAAGAACAACTCAGACCTTCACCTCTGGGGACTTTTATCGGACGGCGGCGTTCACAGCCACATTTCACATGTGTACGGACTTCTTGAACTTGCTAAGAAGTGCGGAGTTGAGAAGGTGTATGTTCATGCATTCTTAGACGGACGTGACACACCACCTGCATCAGGTAAGGATTACGTTGCAAAGCTTGAGGAGAAGATGGCTGAAATCGGCGTAGGTAAGGTTGCATCACTTTCAGGACGTTACTATGCGATGGACAGAGATAACAACTGGGACAGAGTGAAGAAGGCTTACGATTCGCTTGTTCTCGGTGAGGGTGTCAAGGCTGTAAGCGCAGTCAAGGCTATGGAGGATTCTTACGCTGAGGGTGTTACCGATGAGTTCGTAATCCCTACGGTAATCACGGACGAGGCAGGCAATCCTTTATCGGTTGTAAAGGAGAATGATTCCGTTATCTTCTTTAACTTCCGTCCTGACCGTGCAAGAGAGATGACAAGAGCGTTCTGCGACGATAAGTTCACGGGCTTTGACAGAAAGTTCATACCGCTCACTTTCGTATGCTTCAAGGATTACGATGAGACAATTCCTAACAAGCTTATTGCATTTGAGAACGGTACAATAAAGAATACATTCGGTGAGTACATCGCAAGCAAGGGACTCAAGCAGCTTCGACTCGCCGAGACAGAGAAGTACGCACATGTTACCTTCTTCTTCAACGGCGGCGTTGAGGAACCTAATGTTGATGAGGCAAGACTTCTTGTAAACAGTCCTAAGGATGTGGCTACCTATGATCTTAAGCCGGAGATGAGTGCTCCTGAGGTTGGCATGGATCTCGTTGAAGCAATCAAGTCTGATAAGTATGATGTTATCATCATCAACTTTGCTAACCCTGACATGGTAGGACATACAGGTGTTATTCCGGCAGCAGTCAAGGCAGTTGAGAGAGTTGACCAGCTTGTAGGAGATGCTGTACAGGCAGTTAAGGATGTTGACGGTGTTCTCTTTATCTGTGCTGACCACGGAAATGCAGAGAAGATGATTGACTATGAGACAGGCAAGCCTCATACGGCACATACAACCAACCCGGTTCCGTTTATCCTTGTGAATGCTGACCCATCATTCAAGCTCAGAGAGGGCGGATGCCTTGCAGACATAGCTCCTACACTTCTCGAGATTATGGAGCTTCCACAGCCTGCCGAGATGACTGGAAAGTCTCTTATAGTTAAATAATTGCGATTTCAAGCGTAATTTTAATAAAAATTACTTGAAAAAAAGCACCGACTATGCTATTATGTTTGAAGTCGGTGCTTTTTTATGGCGATAATTGCATAAAAAAGTACATTATGGTATCTTGATGTAGGAGGTGTGAACCATGGCAGTTTTGAAAATAATATTGACAGTGATTTTTGTAATTGATTGTATAGCTTTATCAGCAATAGTGTTACTTCAGGAGGGCAAGAGCGCTGGACTTGGTGCGATAAGCGGTGCTGCTGAGACCTACTGGGGCAGAAATAAGGGGCGTTCTGCAGAGGGTAAGCTTGAGAAGTTTACCACAATCGCAGCGATTGCTTTCCTTGTAATTGCATTAGTACTTAATGTATTTTAACTACTGACACCCTTGCAGATGATACTGTGAGGGTGTTTTTGTGTAGTTAATAAGAATTAGAGTTGTACTAATAAGAGTTATGAAAAGGAGGGGAAATTTGATGATGGACGAATTATTTGAACAGAGAAAGAAGATGATAGAAGAGCTTGTTCATGATGAACTGTATGTTCCGATGAAGATAAAGGAGCTTGCTATTTTTTTGAATGTTGCCAAGGAGGACAGAGGCGAGCTGGAGAGAGTGCTTAACAGCCTGCTTTCTGAGGGTAAGATTACCGTGACCAAGAAGGGCAAATACATGAAGCCCGACACATCACAGATTACAGGTGTGTTTGAGAGCCATCCGAACGGCTTCGGCTTCGTAACCGTAGAGGGGGAAAAGGACGATGTGTTCATCCCTGCAAAATATACGGCCGGTGCGCTTCACCACGATACTGTTCAGATTGTAATTACAAGTGAGAAATATCAGGGCAGAAGGCGTGAAGGCAAGGTTGTCAAAGTCTTGTCACATGGAGCAGACCATCTTGTGGGCTATTATCAGAAGTCAAAAAGCTATGGCTTTGTGAGACCTGACGACCAGCATTTTTTAAAGGATATATACATCCCAGCGGGCTCTGACTTAGGAGCCGTTGACGGACATAAGGTTGTCGTGAAGATAACAAATTACGGTGACGATACACACAAGCCCGAGGGAAAGATAATGGAGATTCTGGGTCATGTAAATGATCCGGGAACTGACATAATGTCGGTCATTGCCGCATACGATATACCTGTGGAGTTTCCTAAGGAGGTCGTGGACAGCCTTGCGGATATTCCCGACAGCGTGGATTCAAAAGCGAGTGCAGGAAGAGTTGATTTCAGAGAACTTAAGACGGTAACGATTGACGGTGAGGACGCAAAGGACTTAGACGATGCGATAAGCATATCGAAGTCGGATAAGGGTTACACTCTGGGCGTGCATATTGCCGATGTGAGCAATTATGTTACGGAAAACTCACCACTTGACAAGGAGGCGAGGACAAGGGGAACGAGCGTCTACCTTGTCGACAGGGTGATTCCGATGCTTCCGCACAAGCTGTCTAACGGAATATGCTCACTCAACGAGGGTGTTGACAGACTGGCGCTTAGCTGTGTTATGGACATTGACTTGAAGGGGAATATTGTCGGACACAGAATATGCGAGTCGGTTATAAATGTTGACCGCCGTATGTCTTATGCCTCGGTAAAGAAGATTCTTGCGGATGATGATGCAGCGGAAAAAGAAAAATATTCAGACCTTGTGGATATGTTCTTTTTGATGAAGGAGTTATCCGAACTCTTAAGAAACAGAAGAGAGAACAGAGGCTCTATAGATTTTGATTTTCCGGAGAGTAAGATTATTCTCGACAAAAATGGGAAGCCTATAGACATTAAGCCTTATGAGAGAAATGTCGCAACAAGAATTATTGAGGATTTCATGCTCGCCGCAAATGAGACTGTGGCGGAGGATTTTTTCTGGCAGGAGCTTCCATTCGTGTACAGAACTCATGATGACCCGGATCCGGAGAAGATAAGAAGTCTTGCAACATTTATCAATAACTTTGGCTATTCGATTCATGTAGGACAGGACTATGTGCATCCGAAGGAGCTTCAAAAACTGCTCTCTACAATACAGGATTCACCTGAGGAACCGCTCATATCGAGACTTACGCTAAGAAGCATGAAACGTGCACAGTACTCGACGGAATGTACAGGACACTTCGGTCTCTCGGCAAAGTATTACTGCCACTTTACCTCGCCGATACGAAGATATCCTGACCTTCAGATTCACAGAATAATCAAGGAAAATCTGCACGGAGGGCTTACGGCAAGACGCATAGAGCATTATGAGAGAATACTTCCTGATGTTGCGAAGAATTCAAGCCTCATGGAGCGGAGGGCGGACGATGCAGAGCGTGATACAGATAAGCTCAAGAAGGTAGAGTATATGTCCTCACGTATTGGAAACATGTATGACGGCGTAATATCGGGAGTCACGGCTTACGGTTTCTATGTGGAGCTGCCTGACACAATAGAGGGCATGGTTCACATTAACACCCTCGAGGACGATTATTACATCTTTGACGAGACTCACTACGAGCTGTACGGCGAGGTGAGCCACAGAACCTATAAGCTCGGGCAGCAGGTGACGGTCGAGGTCGTCGGGACGGATAAGCTTATGAGAACGATAGATTTTGAGGTGGTACAGAAATAAAAAATCAGTGAATATTGAATCGTCGCTTGAACGATTATGAACCGTTGGTTTTAATTAAAATATCCATTGCAAATGAAGTGTGACATGTGGTATAATTCTGAATGTTGACGGAAGGAAGAGAATGCTATGGGCGATAAAGATAATTACAAGTTAATAGCGAACAACAAAAAAGCGTACTTTGATTACTTTATCGAGGATACATGGGAGGCGGGCATTGCGCTTCACGGCACTGAGGTTAAGTCGGTGCGCATGGGAAAGTGCAGCATCAAGGAAGCTTTCATTCGTGTTGAGGACGGAGAGGTGTATGTCTACAATATGCACATCAGTCCTTATGAGAAGGGAAACATCTTTAACAAAGACCCTCTCCGCGTTAAGAAGCTTCTGCTTCACAGACATGAGGTCAACAAGATTCTGGGTGAAGTATCTCAGAAGGGTTATACCCTTGTACCGCTTCAGGTCTATCTAAAGGGCAGTCTTGTCAAGGTTCAGGTTGGACTCGGACGAGGCAAGAAGCTCTACGACAAGAGAGACACAATCGCTAAGAAGGATCAGCGAAGAGAAGCTGAAAAGGACTTCAAGGTAAAGAATCTCTATTAATATTAATCGGGGTAGTAAAGGTTTCGACGGGCTATTTGAAGTCGGAGAAGCAAGCCGCACGGTCATGCGTCAAATGCCAAATTAAAATTAAACGCTGAAGATAATTTAGCAATCGCTGCCTAATGGCAGCCGTTCGACCTAGCGCACCTACACGTTAGGAATCGGGCGTCGACTCTGTAGGAAACGACACGGGCAAAGCTTTGAACCCGCGGGCGTATTATGAAGCTACTGAAGTGCAAATCCTGTTAATCGGAGCTGCATAGAGGGAACGGAAGTTGCTTGCAACTTCAAAAAGATTAACTAAGCTTGTAGAAGGACGATGGACGGTGGTTCGGACACGGGTTCGATTCCCGTCTACTCCACTCGAAGAAAGTGCTGTAAACGCCTGTTTTACGGCACTTTTTCATTTTTAAAAGGTTTCAAAAATGCTATTTTGGACCGTTTGGAATCGAAAAAATACCTTTGGAAAGACGAAAGTACGGGCATTGATTGCTTCCGGAAGTTTGCCGCTGATAAAAATCGGTAAAGACTATATAACATCTTGGAATGTTTTAGAAGACTGGATTCGCGACAACATCGGTAAAGAGATTTATTTATAACAAAAGGCTGAGAGCCGAAGGAAAAATGTGGACAGAATGATAACAGAGAGTTGTTTCATTTTGTCCACATTTATTTTAAAATAATTTGTAAAATCTGTCAGCTTCGTGGTGGCAAAATAATTGTTAACTTTATTTATCTGAGCTAATGGTATGTGGCTGACGAAGGAAGTGCCGGTGAGATATTTGGAGAGATTGTGACAAGGGCGACCGCGAAAACTCCGCAATATGTAATACTTTGATAACAATAATATGACAGAAAAAAATAAAAACACAGTATGAAAGACTAGAGAAAAAGGCTTGAAACACCATCATAAACCCAAAATTTTAAGTTGATAGCAGGAAGATTACATCATGGAACGAGTATTGAAATTTTTAAAAGAAGCAGAGACATATTATTTGGCAACAGTGGAAGGTGATCAGCCAAGGGTAAGATCTTTTGGAACAGCACATATTTTTGAGGGAAGCATAATAGATATAAGCTTATAAAGCTCTAATACTTATAATGAAGAATGCTATGTAGACTTTAGTGGTTAGCGCTATATAGATATCGCATATTAGTACTATATAGAGTTAACCTCTATAAACGCTAACATGCTAATAGCGCTAACAAAATTTTATGAGCATTTTATGATGCTTGGTGATGTGGAATTAAGCAGAAGATTCTCCATGCAGGATGAAGCAGAGCAGAAAGCAAAGATTGACAGAAAACAGGCAAATTTAAACAATGTATTTGATTAAGACGATAAAAGGTGATATTACAAATATAACAGATGAAGAAAAAAGACAGAAATATGCTGCTTATAAGGTAATGCACCAAAAAGGAACCTGTATAAACAGATTCCTTAATTGAGAGAAAATCCCTGTCGAAGAATGGAAAGCCAGTTGCTTTTCTGATAGAGAAATCGGACTATTATTACAGTCTGTTTTTCTTCATCAATCGTATAAAAGGCAAGGTAATTATTGATTATCACAAAACGAATGCCCCAGCTTGCCAGTACCGGATCATCTACCAGACGGAACTTTTGTGGCAGGTCGGCTGTGTTCTGCGGTGGAAGTGATATGAACCTGATAGCTCATCGGCTGCGACGGCTCCTGATATCCGCCATAGCTTCGGAAAATGGTCTTGTACCGCCTGGGGTAATATCGTCAATTCCTTCCTTAATCTGGCTGTAAAGTTCAAAGCAGCTGGTCAGTTCTTCGTAGGCTTCAATGCTCATAACAGCAAGATCAACTTTTCCATTCTTCGTAATGAAAACCGGTTCAGGATAATTATGACAAAATGTAGAAATTTCATTGTAATTATTCCTTAAATCAGCACTTGATTTGATTATTGGCATAAAAACACCTCCTTGCTTCACAACAAAATTATACACAAATTTTGTTATGAAGCCAATGGATATATCATTAGTGTTAGCAGGATAAACGCAACTATTCATATGTATCTGACCGTAAGGTCGGGAACAAGTCTGTTGGGTGATGTTCCCAGCGGGCTTTCATAGATAGGAAAGCGGGGTTAGAGACAATGGTTTTATTTACAGACGGATTTAAGCTCTTGAAAAAGACTAGTGAGCCTTTCACAAGACACCGAAATATATTCAGGAAACCATAGAGATTTGACGGTGGCTGAAAACGGCATTTTTGAAAGATACTGCAAGTTCTTAAATTCGCTGCACTGTAATTATAAGGTTATTATCGTCATTCCCAAATTGATTTTTTCAAGGACATACTGATATGATGCTTCCTTCAACACGCCCCATGAAAACAATGTATTCTTTGTTACATCTTTTATCCATGCTTTCTCACTAGGAATGTAAATTCAATCGATTAAATAAGAGTAAGATCCTTCGGAACAGTTAATATTTTTGAAGGAAAATAAACATGGAGAGGGAATACGTTAAGTTGGTCAGACCTCTCCGTATTTTAATATGGGTTATTAGCTTAAGATTGCCTTAATGAATTTACCCGTGAAGAAATCAAGTTCCATTTTAAGAAGTGCTCCGTACTGCTCCAGAGAATTAACTTCGGCTGCCATAAGTCTGCCTTTGCGTGATGAGATGAAGTCAATCATATATGACAATTGCTTTTCGTTCAGAGACGGATTTGAGATCAAATCAGGAGATGCACAGAAAAGGCTTACAACGCCCAAAATGATAGAGCGAATATGGTTATTATCGTCATCATCAATGCCATCGAACAGAATATTCATCATCATGATAATCGGCTGTATAAAATATTGCAAATATATGTAATTTCCAAATAGGAAAAAAGCTGCAACTATATGCTATAAAATATGGAATGAAATAAAAATATGATATGAACATGAGTAAGAAAATACCAAATATGTGGCATAAATTTGATAATAAATATAATCATATATTTGCTATAGTTTTAGGATAAAAGCAGAATAAATATAAGCTTATAAGGCACTAATACTTATAACGGAGAACGCTATGTAGACTTTAACAGTTAGCGCTATATAGATATTATATATTAACGCTATGTAGCAATAACATATATAAGCGCTAACATGCAATAGCGTTAACACAATTTTATGAACAGTTTATGATGCTTGGTGATGCGGAATTAAGCAGAAGATTCTCCATGCAGGATGAATCAGGGCAGAAAGCAAAGATTGACAGAGAGCAGGCAAATGAGCTTGAGTATGTCGATGAGTCGCAGAAGTCTGATACTACAGAAAGTGCCAATGCTTCTAATGGAAGTACTGGTGCTAAGCCTGTAAGGAATCCTGAGAGGGAAAAGCCTAAGTGGGAAGATACCATCACAAACCGAATGCTGCACTGGTCATATACACCGGAGCAGAAAGAAGAGGTGAAGAAAGCACTTGCTGCAGACGTTCCCAAAGCAACGATTCTGACTTATTTCTATCCGGAGGTATCTGTGGAGAAGATGAGTTCTTACAGAAAGAAGCAGTAAATGTTATCGCATAGGCACAGAAGCTGTGGTATACTGTGTCTATGTGAAATGAATGTGTTTTACAAACTGGAAATTAGCTTATTTAGCTATTTTTACAATTCCAGTTTGTCTGACTCACAACAATTTAATATCAAACCAATACAAGCACTTTAAGCTTGCTGTTGGGAGTAGTATTACTTTTGTTGATTTTATCTGGAGTACATATGAAAATCAGAATTTGGATAAATTGGAGGGATAAATGTGCAGATACACTATTTTCAAAGATATCATTCAAAGGAGAATGTAGATACATCTAATACTATGCTGATGTTATCTCGCTTATATAATTATAATGCGGATAAATTCTTTGCAATGTTGAATGCTTTAATACTGGAACAAGATGAGACACCTGAAATAACATTTGATCTTCAGGTAGTGGGAGACGAAAGCGTTCCAGATGCGATTATAAGCCAGAAAAGTTTTAAAATAGTAGTTGAGACAAAATTACATAATCAATTTCAACAGTTTCAGCTTGAAAAACATCTTACTCAGTTTGGAACAGAGGAGATAAAAGTGCTATTAACGTTAGATCCAAAACCTATGAAAGAATCATTGATGAATAGTTTTGGCACAGTGTTGAAAAAGTATAATACAGACAGGATTAATGAAATAAAAACACCAATAAGGCATGTAAATATTACATTTGTGCAATTAGTTGCTGCAATGGAAGATATTGTAGATGAGAGAGATTCAGAGATAATGGCTGTGCTTGATGATTATAAGAAGTATTGCTTTGATGAAAAACTGATACCTGATGATGGAAAATGGATGAGAGCAATTGTTGCGGGAACAACACTTGAAGATAATTTGAAATATGATTTTTATTATGATCAAGCTTCAAGAGGCTATTCAGGTCATGGATACATTGGCTTATATAAAGGAAAGAGTATTAGAGCAATCGGAAAATTGAAAAAGACAGTTGTTGCAGAGTTAGTAAATGGAGAAGTGTCATATATTAATGAAAGCGGAGAAGCTGCTACAAAAGAGGAGATAGAAAAGATTAAAGAGGCTATTGTTCATGCAGAGTCAGAATATGGATACAATTTGAAAACAGTTAAGCATAGATATTTTATAGTTGAGCATTTTTATCCAACAGATTTTAAAAAAGCAAGTAAAAACCCGATTCAAAAAAGTAAATATTTTAATCTGGCAGAAATGTTCAAAAGTAAAACGTTGCCTAAAACAGATGAAATAGCATCAATACTGGATGGAAAAACATGGGAAGAGTTTCATTAAACAGCGGATTTTCATAAATATGAAGAAAATAATAATACTGTAATGGTGTTCATATAGAGGTGACGTGTGTATTATGGGAAACGAATCAGGTGAATGGATTATGCATGGCATGAAGAGGGACAACCCGGATTGCATCCATTCTGTAGATGAAGCAATCAAGTATATAAATGAATTTGGCTTTTTACCATTATTTAAGAATGATATAGATGGGTTTTCACTTGAAGAAAGAACTGTTCCAGAGCACTGGTGGAGTGATGATCCAGAGATTGATCCATGGATGTGGCGGGCTATTATAGCAAGGCGGCATGATATCGTCTATGGAAAGTTCTTTGATAAGAAGGCAGGATTTATATCAAAAAAATGGCTTCCTGTATTTGCTAATTACCGCCGGGATGGATATGATTTTGATGCATTATATGATGATGGGAAAGCACCTAATAAGCATAAAAAGATAATGGTCAATTTTATGGAAAACAATGCTGATTCAGAGATTTATTCCAATGAATTGAAAAAACAAGCTGGATTTGGTAAGGATGGAGAAAAGGGATTTGATGGTGCAATAACGAATCTTATGATGCAGACCTATCTGTGCAACTGTGATTTTAAGAAGCGAGTGAATAAGAGTGGTATTGAATATGGATGGGATGTTGCAGTGTATTCATCTATTGAGCATATCTATGGATACGATTATGTAACTTCCTGCTATAAGGATAATCCACAGGATTCATGGAAACAGCTTGTAGACTATATGCGTAAGATGTATCCGGAGGCAAGGGATAAGCAGATAAGGAAGATATTAAAGTAATACAGGCATGGATAAGGAGGTGCCGCAATGCCATTTAAGATTGTCCGAAACGATATTACACGAGTAAAGGCAGATGTGATTGTAAATACTGCCAATCCAAATCCGATATGTGCAAGTGGCACGGACTTGGCAATATATGAGGCTGCAGGCAAAGAAAAGCTTCTTGAGGAAAGAGAAGGTATCGGTAAGATTGCAAGAGGTGATATTGCTGTTACCGGTGCGTATAATCTAAAGGCAAAATATATCATTCATACAGTAGGTCCGGTATGGACGGATGGATTGCACCATGAATTTAAAATTTTGGAGGATTGCTATCGTAAATCGTTGCAAAAAGCATTGGAACTTAAGTGCGAGAGTATTGCATTTCCATTAATTTCGACGGGAGTATATGGATTTCCGAAGGATAAGGCATTGCAGATTGCTGTGTCAGTATTCAGCCAGTTTCTTACCGAAAATGAAATTGAAATTATACTGGTAGTGTTTGATAAAAGGTCTTTTCAGCTATCCGGTCAGATTGTAGGTGATATTGATTCCTACATAGATGCTAATTATGTCAGGGAAAGTCATAGAAAAGAATATCCGGTGCGAAGCAGAAGCAACGCCTGCATGAGAGAATTGCAAGAGGAAGCATTCTATGAGGAAATGCTTCAAAGAGAAGCAGAAGATAACTATCCACTTGAGGAAGATACAGGGTTAGCAGAGCCTTGTATGCTGTCAGCAGACATTTCTTTGGAAGACCAGCTTGCAAATATTGGCGTTTCATTTCATGATAAATTATTTGAGCTGATCAACGAATCACATCTTGATAATAAGGATGTGTGGAAACGGGCAAACCTTGATAGAAAACATTTTTCAAAGATTCAATGTGACCAGAATTATCATCCAAAGAAGAAGACGGTAATGGCACTTTGTATTGCACTGCAGCTTGATCTGGAACAGTCGAAAGACTTACTTGCCAGAGCAGACTGGGCATTTAGCCCAAGTAGTAAGGTGGATCTGATCGTTCAGAAGGCTATTATAGATAAGCAGTATGATATCATGCAGCTGAATGTGACATTATTTAAGTATACGAATGAAATTCTTGGAGTATAGGAGCAAGATTGATATGTGGGATGACATATATAAACCGAATTCTATTGGCAGTGAGGGTGGCACGATTATTGCAGATGAGGAATATAAAGAATCGTGTAGGATAACCTTGGAAAGATGTGAAAGATATGATGCAATTACATGTGGAGTATATGGATGTATGATGCATACAGCTTTTTGTAATAAAAGTCATAGTCAGGAAGTATTTGATAATATGAAAAAAGACTTGCAGGAATTCATAGATAAGGATACAACAGCGGATGAAGAAAGTATTTTCTATGAAGAGTTTACAAGTAAATATTGATTAGTAAATGTTACGTCGGTACTCACATAGTATCGGCGTTTGTTTTTTATCTTAAAAGTGTCGCCCGAACAGCGACCATATAAAGATGTCATTCAATTATACTTATATTGTAACAAAGAAAGAGAGGTGCCGGAGTAATCCGGGGATTGGAGGCATATATGTACGGAGCGATTTTAGGAGATATTATTGGAAGCCCGTTTGAGTTTGACAGAGGTGATAAAACAAAGAATTTTGATTTGTTTAGTGAAGGCTGTGGATTTACAGATGATTCTGTTATGACAATAGCAGTTGGAGAAGCTCTCCTGGCAGTCGGACAGGAAGCACCAGTAAAGGAAATTGAAGAGGCGGTAGCATCCAATATGCAGGATTGGGGAGGAAGATATCCACATGCAGGATATGGTAGGAGGTTTAGACATTGGCTTAAAGAAAAAAATCCAAAACCATATGGAAGCTATGGAAATGGTTCAGCCATGAGAGTGTCAGCGGCAGGCTGGCTTTATGACTCGATGGAAAGAACCAGAGAGGTAGCTAGAGCTACAGCGAATGTGACACATAATCATCCGGAAGGCATTAAGGGTGCAGAAGCAACAGCAAGTGCAATATACATGGCAAGGAATGGCTCTTCAAAAGAAGAGATCAAAGAGTATATAGAGGGAGAGTTTAACTATAATCTTGATAGAACACTTGATGAGATCAGACCTGAATATCACATGGATGAGACATGTCAGAGAACAGTACCGGAGGCAATCATTGCATTTCTGGAATCCAAGGATTTCGAGGACGCAGTGCGTAATGCAGTATCACTTGGTGGAGATACGGATACACTTGGAGCCATTACAGGAAGTATTGCAGAAGCATTTTATGGAATCCCTGCTGTGCTGATTGAAGAGTGTAAAAGTCGGATTGATAAGGGACTGATGACGGATGTTCTTGATGAATTTGATCATGTTCTTGGCAGGAGCATGGATACTTATTCAGATGAAATGGATGAGATACAGGCAAATCAGATGATTGAGGCAGCAATCGATCAGTATTATATTCAGCAGGATAAAAATGGAATGTTGTTATTTATGGAAGTTATGGTAACAAGAATGCAGCAGGCAGGAGAAGTCATTGTTCCATATATTACGGAAAATCCTTTTATGTCGGAAGAACAGATAAGTAAAGTAAAGGTTGGCGGCACGATTTCGCTTGACCATGATGTAAGACTTAAAATAGAAACTGTAAAAGATGCTGATGAAAAAGAATGGATTGGAGTATTTACATCTTCTGAAGAGATGCATAAGGGTTCTGCTGGAAATGTGCAGATGAATCAGTCTATTGAATCAATACTTCGTCTGGCACTTAATTGGGAACAGGTAAATGGAATTGTGATTAATCCGTTTGGTAAGTATATTCAGATGACAAAGAAGATGATAGAGCTTTTAATCAATGGGTATGAATATTATGAGAATGAAAGGAAGAACAAAGATGATGAGAACAATTAAAGTTACGGGAAAAGGAAAAATAGCAGTAAAGCCGGATATGATCCGATTATATGTAAACAAGGAAGATCTTTGCCAGGAATATGAAGAAACTCTTCGCAGGTCAACAGAAGATACAGAGCTGCTCAAGGATTTATTTGAAAAACTTGGATTTCAGAGAAAAGACCTTAAAACAGTATATTTTAATGTTGATACAGAATATGAAAGCTATCAGGACAGGGATAAGAGTTGGAAGCGAAGACTTGAGGGATATAAGTACATTCATCATATGAAAATAGAGTTTGCTTCTGATAACAAAAAGCTGGGACAGGTGCTATATGCTTTGGCACATAGTTCATTAAAACCGGAGTTTTCCATTGAATATACTGTAGCTGATGTAGAAAAATGTAAAAATGAGCTGTTACATAAAGCAATTGAGGATTCCATTCAAAAGGCACAGGTACTTACGACAGCAGCGAATGTGAAACTGGGTGAAATACAGGCGATTGATTATTCCTGGGGAGAGATAGATTTTGTAACAAAGCCAATGAATGAAGCGAGATTAATGGAGTGTACGGAATGTGAAATGAGTGCACCGGCAGCATATGACATAGATATTGAAGCAGACGATATAGATGTTACTGATACAGTTACTGTAGTCTGGGAAAT
>OLGY01000552.1_pt1 | contig 25085 bp, 28 predicted proteins | sample 1605951 | NCBI WGS metagenome assembly OLGY01 (sample SAMN03283280) | human gut metagenome | biome: human-associated habitat; material: feces | host: Homo sapiens | place: Peru | collected 2012
ACAGCTCGTCCAGCTTTGCCATGCGCTCCGGCTCCCAGCCGGGGAAGGTCATGTTATACTTCTCGGTGAAGGACATGATGTACTCGGCCATAGCCTTGTAATCGCCCTTGATCTTATCCTTCTCATAGAACAGCGCAGTGGAGCCGTCGCCCACGGGGTGGAACAGATCGGTACGGGTCCAGTCGAACACCGGCATGAAGTTGTAGCAGATGACCTTGACACCGAACTTGGACAGATTGCGGATGCACTGCTTGTAGTTCTCGATGTACTTGTCGCGGGTGGGCAGGCCGATCTTGATGTCATCGTGGACATTGACCGACTCGACCACGTCCATATCAAAGCCGTAAGCGTGGATCTGATCCGCTACCTTCTGGATCTCGTCGATTTCCCAGATCTCGCCGGGCATCTTGTCGTGCAGTGCCCAGACGATGCTGGTCACGCCGGGGATCTGCTTGATGTCGCTCAGGGTGACGGGGTCGTTGCCCTCGCCATACCAGCGCCAACCCATTTTCATAGGCATAGGAAAATCCTCCTGTTTTAACATTTTTGCTTTGCATTTTCTGCGCAGCCGTGTGCCGCGCTCCCATACTTATATTCTAGTATATCAGTTGTGTTTTTTCAATGGTCGCTTTGCCGGATTTTGATGTTCGTTCTTGTATACTTTAGACAAAAAGAACAAAAATCCGTCGGACATCCCCCGCCCGACGGATTTTTACACGATTCAAACTGTCGGTTTCAGCGTTTCAGCTTCTGCCGGATGGACGGAGCCAGCACATCCTTGAAATATTCAAAGGTATCCAATTCCAGAATGGCAGAGCCTGTCAGATAAATGCCCAGACCAACCACCACCTGAATGATCACCGTCAGCAGATCCGGCAGGTGCAGGAAAATGACCAGATACATACACAGGCTCGCGCCCGCTGCCAGCAGCAGGGTCGGCAGGATATCCCGCAGCTGTTCCAGATAGCCATAGCCGATCAGTTTTTTGCTGAGCTGTGCATCCAGGATCTGGGTCACGATATTCGTGATCAGCATCCCATATGCAATGGCCTCGACGCTGACACGGAATGTTGCCAGCAGAAAAAGGATGCACACCCCTTCGTTCAAAAGCTGACATTTCAGGTAAAGATCGCTGCGGCCCACCGCCTTGGCTGCATTCAGGTTTGCCGTGATGATCGGCCAGCACACATAACCCAGACAGAACACCCTGAGGAACAGCACGCAGGGCAGCCACTTCTCGGTGAGGATCAGGCGCACCAGCGGTTCGGCACAGAACGCAATGCTCATCATCACCGGCGCAATAATATAGGTACTGGTCTTGATGGAACGGCGGGTCATGTTCTTGACCTGCGCACGGTCATCCTGCAGTGAGGACATGACCGGGAACAAAACGCTCTCAATGGAAGCATCCACGCTTGACGCGATGTTATAAGTCAGGCTATCGCCCTGATTGTAATACGCCAGATCCGCCGAGGTGTACACCTTGCCGATGATCAGGCTGCGCAGGTTGTTGTAGACAACGCTGCTCAGCGACGAGGCCAGCAGCTTCCAACCATAAGAGAGCAGTCCTTTCAGGTGCTGCCACGAAAACTCCATCTTAGGCCGCCAGGAGGACAGCATCCACAGCACCAGCGTGTCCACCGTGATATTGGATACCTGCTGCACCACCAGCGCCCAGACTCCAAAACCCATGTAGGCAAGGCCCAGACCCAGGATCGTGGATACGATCGCGCCCGCAAAGGCGGAATAGAAAAAGTACTGGAACTTCATATTCCGGGTCACATGCGCCTGCTGGATCGTTTTGATGCCGCAGATCGCCACTGTCAGGCCGATGCCGCGGAAGATCGGAGTCATGCTGGGGTCATTGTAGAAAGCAGCCAGATACGGTGCCGCCACGAACATTCCCCCATACAGCACAAAGCTGATCACAATGCTGAAAAAGAACGCCGACGAGTAATCCAGCTCGTCCACTTCCTTCTTCTGCACCAGCGCGGTGCCAATGCCGCAGTCCAGCAGGACATACATGATATTGTTGAACACCGTCACCAGTGCCACCTTGCCGTAATCATCGGGTGTAAGGATGCGCGCCAGAAGGATGGACACCACCGCGGAGATCAGCTGCACACCGCAGCGCTCTGCAAAGCGCCAGAAAAAACCGTTTACGATCACATTTTCTTTTTTCTCGTTCATTCCTGCGTCCACTCAAATTCCTTTCAAAAAACGGTCGGTCTGCCCCCTGCACAGAAATGCATTTCCGCCGTATCCTTATCATCTTCTTCCCTGCTGCCAAAACAACTGAGCAGAAATAGTTAGTTATATAGTATCACACCCATCCATGCATTTCAACCAACATATTGTTAAGAAATGACCTCCCGAAAATTTCATTTAAAAAGAGAAAAAGCGCTTGACTATCTGCCGGGAACGTGGTAATATATTCAAGCAGTCCGCATCACGGTCTTTCACCTCAGAGATCTCAGGGCTGCGAAAACAATACGGTATGCGAGGGTGGCGGAACTGGCAGACGCGCACGTTTGAGGTGCGTGTGGTTTATCCTTGGGGGTTCGAGTCCCCTCCCTCGCACCAAAAGATACCCGCGAAGTTACGTTAAAAATTCGTAGCTTCGCGGGTTTTTCGTTTTTGGCAGTGGTCAGATACCGCCAGATACTGCCCAATACTGCCTGATTTTGCGGGGGCATTGTAGTGAGGCTGTAGTGTAAAAAATTGCCCCGGGAAGCCAGCTTTCACCGTGCTCCCTGGGGCAACTTGTAGGGAAATTAAAGATTTTTGCTCACATAGGCATCCAGCTGAGCGGTGTACCGGGCGTTTTCCTTCTCCCGCAGATGCTGGTAGATGCGCCGGGTGGTCATGATGTCCGAGTGGCCCAAGAGCTGCTGCGCCACCATATCCGGCACGCCCGCGTAGAAAAGATTCGTAGCGAACAGGTGCCGGAACTGGTGGGCCGTGACCAACGGTTTGTACACGACCCTCTCCACGATCCGCTCCGGGCGGTTCTGGTATGCGGGCATCTTCGTTGTGCGGGTGTAGCTCTCACACAACCCCAGCTCTCGGCAGTACAACATCCATTGATGACTGTACTGACACTGAGTGAGCGGCTTGCTTGTGCCGGACAGAACATAGTCCTCCGGCTGGTGCGCAGCCTTCCCCGCTTCCAGCATGGGCCGCAGTGGTGTCAGCACAGGGATGCTACGGTAAGCCTTCTCCGTTTTCAGCAGTTCCCGGTAGGGCTGATTATGGTCCCACGGCATGGCCTGTACCGGCGTGATCTTGCCCGCGTCCAGATCCACGTTCTTCCACTGCAAGCCGTTTGCCTCGCCCATACGCAGCCCGGTGTACTCAAACAGCCACGCCCAGAAGCCGCAGCCCTCCGGGTGGGCGTTGATCAGATCGCGCTGTTCCTCGGTGGGCTCCACCCTGCGGCCGTCCTTCAGCCCGGCGGGCAGTTTCGCCAGCAGCACAGGATTACCGGTGCCGTGGAAGTTCGCACACCAATAGGTGAAGATGCAGGACAGCACGCTTTTTGCGTTTTTGATGGAATGCTTGCTTTTGCCTTCCATCTTCAGGTGCGCCAGATACCCGCCCACCGCCTGAGCATCGATGTCGTTCATCACGGTATCGCCAAAATAGGCTCTGGCAGGAGCAAAGTGCTTCTTGTAGGCGTTCACCGTACCCCGCCGCACCGGCTTTTCCGGGCCCCGGATATACTCTTCATACGCCACCGACACCGCCCGGAACGTGTAGCGCTTTTCCTTCGGGTCCATGCATTCCAGTTTATACGCCAGCACCGCGTCCTGATATTTGCGCTCCGCTTCGGCCTTGGTCTTGCCGTAAAAAACCCGGGACTTCGGCAGACCCACCGAACGGTGGATGCAGACACCGCCGTCCGGGCGCTTTGCGGGCTGCTTCTTTGATTCAGCCATAAAAATAACACCTCCATAAGGGTACACTTTGACAAGCCTGCCCAGAGGTGCTACAATACAGATGTCTGGTCTGGTATTGTTCCACCTCGTGGGCAAGCCGATCTATTCCAAACGCTCTCGGTGTTGGTAGCACCGGGGGCGTTTTTGCATTTTCAGGTTCACCCACCACATGCAAACCTGCGCAGCGCTCGCATATGGCGACAACAAAAATCTAGTTGATTGCAACAAAAAGGGACATACAAACTTTGTAGTCACGAAAAAGTGAGTGTTCATGCGGGCTTTTGGGCAAAACATACAGAGACATACTCAAACTCTTATCCTGACCCTGAACAGAAGAAAAGAAGAGTATACGCACGCGAGAACGCGCTTGATGCCCGCACGCGTAGGGTTTATAGGGATTTCTGTAGTCAAAGTTACACGTATGCAAGCGGGAGGTCAGCCGATCCAGTGCATCCAGCCTACGGCCTTACCCTCGATCTGCACGTCGTTCATTTCCTCACGGCGACGAATGATCGATTCAAAGGCGGGATTCTCGGGCCGCAGCTCAATGTAATCGTTGTGCAGGTACACTCGCTTGAGTGTAGCTTCTTCCCCTATTCGCACAGCAGCGATCTCGCCATTCTCCACCTCAGGCTGAATGCGGATATACACCACGTCCCCGTCGTGGATACCCGCACCGATCATGCTTTCACCCTGGCATTTCAGGGCAAAGTCACAGCGCATATCCACCGGGGCGTTTACGTCGCCCTCCCGGTTCTGGATGGCCGTGATGGGGTCGCCGCAGGCGATGGCACCGATCAACGGCACCTTCTTCATCTTCGGTAGCGGCATGAAGCCCGGAGGGATGGTGGGCTTTTTATCGAGCTGCACCGATACTTCGGGCGCGCTTCTTTCAGCAGGGACGTCGTACCCCATCAGCCAGGCCTCCGACACGTTCAGAGCGCGGGCGAGCTCATACACAGCGTCCTGCTTTCCTTCCCAGTCGCCCTTCAGGTAGTGAGAGATGCTGTATTTAGAGATTCCAGAGCGGGTAGCCAATTCGATCTGCTTCATCCCACGCAGCTCCAGTCCTTCCCGTAGGCGCTGCGCAAAGGTCGCGGTCTTCTTCGCCATAATGGTGGCTCCTTTCTTTACGTTCTGGTGTAAGTATAATATACCGGTTGCGAAAAATCAATACCAATTGCGAACTAAATTGTGAAATCTCTATTTTTGTGTTGACATTTCGCAATTGCCGCGTTATACTTTGGCCGTGGTTGCGAAACCGCAACACTACGGATAGGAGGTGAAAACTATGCCCACCATGGATTACACCCTGCTGCGCGGGCGCATCCGCGATTACGGAATGACCCAGAAAGAGTTAGCGGAAAAAGCTGGGATCAGCGAAGGGCAGTTCTGCCAGAAGCTGGCCGGGAATTTTGCATTCCGCCAGGACGAGATCGACCGAATTTGTGCCTTGCTGAGCATTTCGCCCGCAGACATTGGCCGCTACTTCTTTTTACCGAAAAAGTTGTGATTTAACAACATTCAAGGAGTAACCACACATGAAACGCCCAGATGCCTGGCACGACGCGTATCGCGCCATCTACTCCACCACCGGATGCATCCGGCTGACCGTCGCACAGGCCGCTGCCCAGATGGGCACCAGCCCCAAGCGGGTCACGCAGCAGTATCCGTATGGTTGGAGCGGTCAGGGCCGGGGCAAGACCATCCGGCTGGACACCCTGCTGGATCAGGAATTCAAACTTTACTGAGGAGGAATCACAATGAGACTGAAACCCGGAGTTTTGCAGTGGGCGGCGGTTGCCTGCTTCTGCGTCGGCCTGATCTACGCCCTCGGCCTTGAGGGCGGCGCACAGATCGGCCAGCCCATCACAGACGGCGAGTTCATCACCGCGATGGTGCTGATCCTGACCTCCATCGCGCTGGGCCGTCTGAGCTTTGCGCTTGAGGACCGGCAGCAGCGCAGCCGCTACGGCAAGATCAACCGCACCCACGCCCGCAACACCGAATACCCTGCCCTGCCGGAGCACAGCAGCCGCAGGGACGCATGAGAGGAGGACACACGATGTTTAACGACAAACGCCGGGGCGACATTTGGTGGGCGCAGGACACCGCCCACAAACGGGAGGACACCTGCCTGATCCGGGGTGACCGACCGGTGGTGATCGTCAGCAGCGACGAAGTCAACTGCAACACTCACATCATTACGGTGGTTCCCCTGACCTCCAGCCCGGCGCAGCTGGCCCGCGGCGACAGCACCTACGATCAGGTTCTTCTGACCGGCTACGGTGCGCCGAGTATGGCCCTGACCCGGCAGGTGCACGCAGTGGACACTGACGATCTGACTGAGTATCGGGGCCATTTGACGGATGCCGATATGCTCCGGCTGGACGCGGCCCTCCGCCGTGCGCTGGGGGTATGAAGTGGTACACGGCCTACCTCCACCGAACAGAGGAGATTCTCGCCTGCGGCACCGCGCAGCAGGTGGCCGAGGCTTTAGGGATGAAGATGGGCAGCTTTTACACTGCCGTCTCCCGGAGCAGAAGCTGGCAGAACCGGAGATACGATTTTGTGATCGAAGAGATCGACGAGGACGAATTTAAAAAGGAGTACGAACTATGAATTTTGACCTTCACCTTTACGGCGAAACACCCGCCGAACTGCTGGAAGTGTTGTCCCACCTGGGCCACATGGACAGCAACTACCGCACCCCTATCCCCGACGAGCGTCACCCTGCGCAGGCTCCCACCCCGCAGCCCCAGAGCGAGCCTGCGACGCAGCCGGACAAGCCCAAGGTGCAGCCCCCCGCCAAGCAGAAAAAGGCCACACAGAAGCCCACAGCGGCCCCTGTGGAGGAGCGCGTATCCCCTACGAATGCACCTGCCCAAAACGCGGGTGCTGCTGTGACCACGGACGCCCCTGCTGCCGGATTGCCCGAGAAGGGGTCGGAAACCCAGACCACCCCGGCGGGTGCCACCGCCCCCGCTTCTGACCCCGCCACGCTGGACAAGATCCGCGATTGGGCCCGCAGCCTGATTGTGCACGGCAAGCGCGCTGAGGTTCAGCAGATCATCAAGGGCACCGGCGCAGCATCCATCTCCAAGCTGCCGCCCGACAGCTACACCAGCGTCTGGGAGGAACTGCTCAAGCTGAAAGACGAGGTGGACGCAAATGCCTCCAATTAAACACGCCCTGCTGGGTGCATCCAGCGCAGCCCGGTGGATCGCCTGCCCGCCCAGTGCCCGAGCCACCGAGCACCTGCCCGGGGAGACCAGCAAGTACGCCGTAGAGGGCACCCGGGCGCATGAACTGTGCGAATACACTCTCCGGCACAACCTCGCGGGCTGGGAAAAAGGCAAGCCTTTTGACCCAATGTACGACTGGTACGGCGGTGAAGGGACGGTTACGCCGGAAATGCTCAAAGCCGCCAACCAGTACGTCAGTTTCATCCATGACCTGTGGGTAGGCTTTCCCTGCCGCCCGGGGGTGTTCATCGAGCAGGAGGTGGACGTAAGCCGGTGGGTGCCGCAGGGCTTCGGCACCTGCGACTGCCTGATGATCGGCGGCGGACTGCTGCACATCATCGACTTCAAGTACGGGCAGGGTGTACCGGTGAACCCGGAGCACAACCCGCAGCTCATGTACTACGCCCTCGGAGCCTACGCCCTGTTTGAGGGCATCGAGGAGATCGACACGGTGCGCATGAGCATCGTACAGCCCCGGATGCAGGAGGAACCCCAGACATGGGAGCTGCCGCTGGCTGATCTGCTGACGTGGGCGCGGGAGGTGCTGCAGCTTGCAGCCGAACTGGCATGGAAGGGCGAGGGCATGTACCACCCCGGAGGTCATTGCAGATTCTGCAAAGCTTATCCTTCCTGCCGGGCATGGCAGAAGCAGTACGGCCCGCTGGCCGGGTTTGAGCCTTACCCGGAACCCGCTACACTCTCCGACGAAGAGCTGGGCGAATGGCTGCAGAAGCTGGAAGGGCTGGCCGCCTACGCCAAAGACCTGGAAGAGTACGCCCAGCAAGCCCTGATGGAGGGCCGCACCCTGCCCGGCTGGAAGCTGGTACAGGGCCGCAGTACCCGCAAGTGGACTGATCAGGATGCCGCATTCCAGCAGATGGAGCGTGACGGCATCAATGAGGCCATGCTGTACACCCGCACTCCCATTTCCCTGACCGCTGCCGAGAAGATGATCGGCAAAAAGAAGTTTGCCGAGACCATGTCGGCCTTTATCACCCGGGCACCCGGCGCGCCCAAGCTGGCAGCAGCCAGCGACCCGCGCCCTGCCTACAACCGTTTAGAGGGCTTCACGCCCGAGGAGGACTAACTGTGAACGCAAACGAAGTTATCATTCCCTGCCGCCTGTCTTACGCCAACATCTGGGAGCCCAAGCAGGTCAACGGCACCGGCGACCCCAAGTACAGCTGCTGCCTGCTCATCAAGAAAAGCGACACGGCAGCCATCGCCAAGCTCAAGGCCGCCATCGAGGCCGTCAAAAAGGACCCCAAGGCGCTGGCCCGCTGGGGCGGCTCGGTGCCCAAGAACCTGAAGCTGCCCCTGCGCGACGGCGACACCGAAAAGGACGACGAGAACTACGAGGGCTGCTACTTTCTGAACGCCAACGCCAGCGAGAACCGCCGTCCGAAGATCATCGACCGCGCCTGCAACGACGTACTGGATCAGGACGAGGTGTACAGCGGCTGCTACGCCAAGGTCAAGATCGGCCTGTTCTCCTACAGCGCCAGCGGCAACAAGGGCATCGGCGCAGGGCTGGAGGTCATTCAGAAGGTCCGCGACGGCGAGCGGCTCTCCGGCGGCAACTCCACGGACGGCTTCGAGGTCCTGAGCGACGACGATGACAGTTTCCTCGACTAAACACCCGTACACCGGAGGCCCCCGCAAAGGACCTCCGGTCTTTTATCAGGAAAGGAGGTTCCCGTGAAACCGATCATCACGGTGGATATCGAGACCTACTCGCCGCAGGACATTACCAAGGTCGGTGCCTACCGATACGCCCAAGACCCAGACTTTCAGATCCTGCTGTTTGGCTTTGCCATAGGCGATGAAGATGTACCGGATGTAATGGATCTGACAGATCTGCCAGACCCGGGTGCTGTGCTTCGGATGCAGCCGTGGCTTCTGGATGCCAGCTACACCAAGAGGGCGCACAATGCTGCGTTTGAGTGGTGGTGCTTGTCGGAGGCCATGGGCCTGAGCTGGGAACAGCGGGTGCTCTGGCTGCAGCAGTGGGAGTGCAGCATGGTACACGCGCTGTACTGCGGCCTACCCGCCCAGCTGGGGGCCCTCGGTGCGGCCCTGAAGCAGCCGGAGGACGCGCTCAAGATGAAGGAGGGTAAGGCCCTGATTGCCTACTTCTGCAAGCCCTGTAAGCCCACAAAGCGCAACGGCGGGCGCACCCGCAACCTGCCTCAGCACGACCCCGCCAAATGGCATCTGTTCTGCAAGTATAACGGCATGGACGTGATCGCGGAACGGGCAAACGACCGGAAGCTGGCCCCATGGCCGGTGCCGGAGGAGATCATGCAGCAGTGGCGGGAGGACGTGGAGATGAACGCCCGGGGCGTAGCCGTGGACATGGGGCTGGTGGAGGGTGCCCTTGCCTGCTCCGCGCTGATCACGGAGGAGCAGACTGCCGAGAGCAAGGCGCTGACCGGTCTGGCCAACCCCGGCAGCCGCGCCCAGCTCCTCGGCTGGCTCCATAACCGGGGTGTAGAGATGCCCGGGCTGACCAAAGAGGACGTAGGCAAGGCTCTGGCGGGCGACCTGCCCAGCGACGTGCGCAGGGTGCTGGAGCTCCGGCAGCAGCTGGGCAAGACCAGCAACACCAAGTATGAGACCATTGCAGCCAGCGCAGGCCCTGACCACCGGGTGCGTGGAACCCTGCAGTTCTACGGGGCCAGCCGGACAGGGCGCTGGGCCGGGCGGCTGCTTCAGGTGCAGAACCTGCCTCGCACTTACCTCGACCATCAGGACGAGTGGCGCAGCATTGTCAAGCTACACGACCCCGAAGCGCTGGCCCTGCTGACCGACAATGTGTCGGACACCTTGAGCCAGCTCATCCGCACAGCGCTGGTGCCCGGCAAAGGCTGCACCTTCGTGGATGCCGACTTCTCCGCCATCGAAGCCCGGCTGATCGCATGGCTGGCCGGTGAGGAGTGGGTGCTGGACGTATTCCGCACCACCGGCAAGATCTACGAAGCCACTGCCGCCCGCATCTTCGGCGTGCCCTTTGACAGCATCGTCAAGGGCAACCCCAACTACAAATACCGCCAGCGCGGCAAAGTGGCAACGCTGGCTCTGGGCTACCAAGGCGGCGTGGGGGCCATGAAGCGCATGGGTGGCGATCAGCTGGGTCTGGACGACGAGGGCCTGCAGGACATCGTGAACCGCTGGCGGCGGCAGAACCCCCGCATCTGCAAGCTCTGGCGCAGGATGCAGGACGCTGCCGTGCACACCATCCGCACCGGCAAGACCACCCAGCCCAGAGCGGGCGTGATCTTCCGCAAAGAGGTGGCCTGGGCTTTCCCCTTCCCGTTTCTGACCCTGCAGCTTCCCAGTGGGCGCAAGCTTTTCTACGCCGACCCCGGCACTACGCCGGATGACCGCATTACTTATAAGGAATGGGACAACGGCGGCTGGCGGGAAGCGGAGACCTACGGCGGCAAGCTAACGGAGAACCTGACGCAGGCCGTAGGCCGCGATTGTCTGGCCTTTGCGCTGGACAACCTGCGCCGGGCGGGCTACCGGGTGGTGTTCCACGTCCATGACGAGGTGATCATCGAGCTGCCGGACACGCAGGACGCAGACGCCGCGCTTCAGGATGTGGTGCGCATTATGAGCATCGTGCCGCCCTGGGCCGAGGGCCTGCCCCTGAACGCCGCAGGCTGGTACGGAGACTTTTTTACAAAGGACTGAGGATGATGAAGAAAACAGAAGACAAGCCCAACGCCTCGGAGCTGTTCACCTGCACCTGCGGCGCGATGCCCTACGATGCAGAGAAGCGCCCGCACGGCAAGGTCGGACTGACCCGCTACCGCAAGAGCAGCAAGTACGCCTGGGACGGCGGCTGGTCGGTGGTCTGCACCCGCTGCGGCAGGGTCGGCGAACGGGGCAGCACCCAGATCGAAGCAAAGTCCAAATGGAACGCGCGGCTGTACAAGTATGGCCCGCTGAAGGCGGTGGAAGAATGAGCGCTACACCGATTGAGATCAGCGTGGGCAACAGCCGCACAGCAACACAGTGGGACGGTCGCTCCCTCACGTGGGGAGATTTTGTGCTCACCCTCAAAGGCAGTATGAAACGCAACTGCGGCACCGAGACCCACGCGGAGTACATGGCCCTGCCCAAGAGCAAGCAGGCTGACCTGAAGGATGTGGGCGGTTTCGTGGGCGGCACCCTGCGGAACGGGAGCCGCAAGCGCGGCTGCTGCACCGGGCGCAGCCTGATCACGCTGGACATGGACAACTGCGAACCCGGCAGCACCGCCAAATGGGTGCAGGCCATCAAGGACATGGGCACCGCAGCGGTCTGCTCCACCCGGAAGCACGACCCGGAGCACCCGCGCCTGCGGGCCATCTTCCCCACCGACCGCGTGATGCAGCCGGAGGAGTACCAGCCCTGCGCCCGGATGCTGGCCCAAATGCTGGACCCCACCATGAAGGTGTTTGACCCTACCACCTTTGAGACCGAACGCCTGATGTACTGGCCCAGCCGGAGCGCCGACAGCGCGTGGGTCTGCACGGCCACCGAGGACGGCAGCCGGATCAGCGTGGACGACCTGCTGTGGCTCTACACCGACTGGCATGATGTGCGCCAATGGCCCGCCTGCCCCGCTGAGACGGTCAAGCTGCCCGGCGGCAAGCAGGCCGACCCCACCGCCAAACAGGGCGTGGTGGGCGCTTTCTGCCGGACTTACGACGTGCCCGCAGCGATTGAGAAGTTTCTCCCCGGGGTGTACGTGGATGCAGGCGCAGGCCGCCTGACCTACGCCGCAGGCAGCACCACCGCAGGCGCGGTGCTCTACGACAACGACACCTTTATTTACAGTCACCACAGCACCGACCCCGCAGGCGGCAAGCTGCTGAACGCATGGGATCTGGTGCGCATCCACAAGTTCGGCGAGCTGGACGCGGACGCAGCCCCGGGCACACCCACCGCCTCCCTGCCCAGCTGGCAGCAGATGCGGGCGCTGGCCGAGAGTGACGGCCCCACGGCGGCGCTGCTGCGGCAGGAGGCCGTAGACCACGCGATGGAGGGCTTCGAGCCGCTGCCCGAAGAGGACACTGCCCCGGACAAGTGGCAGGAAAAGCTCGACCGCACCCAGAAGGGCGCGCTGGCCAGCACCATCCAGAACGCGTGGGTCATTCTCGAGCACGATCCGGCGCTCAAGGGCCGCATCTGGAACGACACCTTCTCGGAGCGGCTGCGGTGCAAGGGGCCCTTCCCGTGGAGCGATAAGACGCAGGAGCGGGACTGGTCGGACGAGGACGACGCAGGCGTGCGGTGGTACCTTGAGACGGTCTACCACTTCAACGGGGTCAACAAAGCCGCTGATGCGGTGGCCCTGACCGGCGGCCACCACGCGAAAGACCCGGTGCGGGAGTACCTGCAGGGCCTCGTCTGGGACGGCACCGAACGGTTAGACCGGCTGTTCATTGATTACCTCGGCGCAGAGGATAGCAGCTACACCCGGGCGGTGACGCGGAAGATGTTCGTTGCTGCGGTGGCCCGGTGCTTCCGCCCGGGATGCAAGTTCGACCAGATCTGCATCCTCAGCGGCAGGCAGGGCATCGGTAAGAGCCTGCTGCTCAGCCGCATGGGCCGGGAGTGGTTCAACGACAGCATCACCAGCTTCGACGGCAAGGATGCCCGTGAAAACCTGCGCGGCGTGTGGATCGTCGAGCTGGGCGAAATGACGGCCTTCAGCCGCTCCGAGAGCGAGGCGGCAAAGCAGTTCCTGAGCCAGACCGAGGACAGATACCGGGCCGCTTATGGCCGGAGAACGGTGCAATACCCCCGCCGATGCGTGTTCTTCGGCACCTCCAACAGCTCCGATTTTCTCCGCGATGCCACCGGAAACCGCCGATACTGGCCCATAGATTGCAGCTTTGAGCGCCGCAAACGGGTCGTTCACGATGATCTGACCCCTGCAGAAGTGGATCAGCTGTGGGCCGAAGCGGTGGCCCGGTTCAACGCCGGAGAGGAGCTGATCCTCCGGGACGAGCTGCAAAAGGCCGCTCTGGCAGAGCAGCAGGCACACACCGAACGCGACCCGTGGGACGGTGACATCCTCGAATTTCTGGAAAAACCGGTGCCGCTGGACTGGGCGAAGCGTACGGTAGACGAGCGCGTGGCATGGTGGGAGAACGGCCCGGCTGAGGGCACCGCCACCCAGCAGCGCACCGTGATCTGCGTCAATGAGCTCTGGAGGGAGGCGCTGGACAGCACCGGAAAAGCCCCCGACCGGCAGCAGTCCAAGCGCATCGCAGCGGTACTGAACAGCCTGCCGGACTGGGCACCGGGTAAGTACCCGCAGCGCTGCGGGCCCTACGGAATGCAGCGTATCTGGCGCAGAAAATCGGAGTAATTCCACAGCGCCGAAACCACTCTGAGAAACATACAGAACATACAGAGCAGGTCGGCGTAACAGAACATACAGAGATTTTTGCAAACATCAAGAGAACCGAAGAAATCAAGAGCCGCAAAAGCGGCCAAAACATACAGAACATACAGCCGACATACAAAGCTCAAAAATCTTGTATGCCCGAAAAAGTGAGTGTTCATGCGGACTTTTTCATCAAAACATACACAACATACAATCTTTTTCCCTAGAAGAAGAACAGGTGAAGAAAATAAGATGTGCGCGCACACACGCGAGGGTCTTATACGCTTCACGTGAGGAATTATAGGGGTTTGGGTATGCTCTGTATGTTTGTATGTTCGGCCCAAAACGGAAGGAGAAACTACAATGCCGACAAACAAGCCCCTCGAAAAGAGCATCGAGAACGTACTGCGCAAGGCCGTGGAGGACGAGGGCGGGGTGTGCCTGAAATGGACCTGCCCCGGACACAGGGGTGTACCGGACCGGATGGTCCTCTTCCCCGGCGGCATCATCGCCTTTGTGGAACTCAAGCGCCCCGGGGCAAAGGTCAAGGCGGGAGGATTGCAGGAGTGGTGGCGGGAGAAGCTGGCGGGCTTCGGCTTCCGCTGCTACGAGATCAGCACCGTCGAGCAGGTGCAGCAGCTGGTGTTTCAGCTGAGCACGGAGAGCTTCGCGCTAACAACTTCCTACGCAGATGACAATCACGACGACTGGGCTGACAATGAGGGCTGGCCCTACGAGATCGACGACTGACGTGCGGCGCTAAAAGAAACGGAGGTCAAGGCAATGCAGCAATTTCATCCGCACCCATATCAGCAGGCGGGCATTGATGCCATTCTGGAAAAGCCCGGCGTGGCGCTCTGGATGGAAATGGGGCTGGGCAAGACAGTGGTCACCCTGACCGCCATCGATCAGCTGATCTACGACCGGCTGGAGATCAGCCGGGTGCTGATCGTAGCCCCGAAGAAGGTCGCAGAAGCGACGTGGCAGGACGAAGCCGCCAAATGGGAACATTTGCAGCACCTGCGCATTTCTACCGTGCTGGGCACCGAGAAGCAGCGCAAAGCCGCACTGGAAGCCCCGGCAGATATTTACATCATCAACCGCGAGAACATCCCCTGGCTGGTACACACACTGGGCCGGAGCTGGGATTTTGACATGGTGGTGCTGGACGAGGCATCCAGCTTCAAGAACCACGCAGCCCAGCGGTTCAAAGCCCTCAAGGCTGTGCGGCCCAGAGTGCACAAAGTGGTGGAGCTGACCGGCACGCCAAGGCCCAACAGCCTGCTGGACCTCTGGGCCCAGATCTACCTGCTGGATCAGGGGCAGCGGCTGGGCCGGTACATCACCCACTATCGCAAGGATTACTTCTGGCCCACCGAGTACAGCTACGAGCCAAAGGACGGAGCCGCAGAAGCGGTGGAGCGCCGCATCAAGGACATCGTCCTGAGCTTCAAAGCCGCCGACCACCTGACCCTGCCGGAGAAGATCATCGACGACATCCCGGTGGTGCTGGACAAGCCCGCCAAGGCGGCATACAAGAAGCTGGAAAAGGACTACCTGCTGGATGTGGACGGTGAGACCATCACCGCCCAGCAGGCGGCAGCCCTGACCGGAAAGCTCCTGCAGCTGTGCAACGGCAGCATCTACGACGAGAGCGGCACCGTGCACCCGATCCACCGGTGCAAGCTGGATGCCTTCGACGAGCTCATCGACGCGCTGGACGTCCAGAAAGCCCTTGTGTTTTACGGTTTCCGCTTCGACGAGGAGCAGCTCACCGAAGCACTGAAAACCCGCCACAAGGGCCTCAGATTCGCCGTGCTGCGCTCCGGGCAGGATGCCGCAGACTGGAACGCAGGAAAACTGGACGTTCTTCTGGCCCAGCCCGCTAGCTGCGCCTACGGCCTGAACCTCCAGCAGGGCGGCCACCACCTGATCTGGTACAGCCTGCCGTGGAGTCTGGAGCTTTACGCTCAGGGCGAAGCACGGCTCTACCGCCAAGGCCAGACCCAGAGTGTCATCGTCCACCGGCTGATCGTCAAGGGCGGTGCGGACGAAATGGTAGTCCGGGCGCTGAGCCGCAAGGACACCGACCAGAACAGCCTGATGCAGGCGGTAAAGACCCGCATTCAGGCAGCGAAGAAGGGAGACAACACGTGAGCACCCGAGCATTCCGCAGGCTTTCCCGCGCAGAGCGTCGCGGCTTTATCAACACCATCGAGGATCCGCTGACCCGCCGGGCCTTTGAGATCGTATTTCTGGGCCCGGGCAAGGTCAGCTGGCGCAAGGCAGCGCTGCTCTACGGCGGCGGCATTTCCCCCGAGACCCTGCGGGTCTGGGTGTGGCAGGAGCTGCAGCGCGCATGAGCCGCAGAGCGCCGCCGTGAGCGCCACAGCAGTGCAGGCAGTAAAAGTTCCTCATCCGATTCGCAAAAGCCCGCCACAGAGGCCCGCAGCGACAGCTGTGCGCAAGTCATAACGTTTTCACAGCAAAACCCATGCTATGCTCTTCTGGATAACACACAGGAGGGTGGAGCATGGGTTTTTCTAACGAGCGGATGAGGACGGGCCAGCTGGTCAACTGGTTTCTGCTGGACGGCCTCGAGCTGACCCCGGCGGGCAACCCCGTCACCAAGGCCCTGCCGCTACCCTTTGGGGTTGATCACCTGATCGGCTTCAACGAGCTGCTGACCTGCAGGCACCCGGAGAATGCAGGCGTGCACTTCTTCCTCGACGATTACCAGTTCGAGCGCTTCTGGAGGCAGCCGCAGCGGTATCTCGATGCGCTGGCAAAATGCCCGCTGGTGCTCGGCCCGGACTTCTCGCTTTACACCGACTTCCCCGCGCCCATCCAGCACTGGAACCACTACCGGAACCAGCTGCTGACCGCATGGCTTCAGCACAACGGGGTCTGCACCATTCCGGCAGCAAGCTGGTCGGATGAGGACAGCTTCCACTGGTGCTTCGACGGCATCAGCAAAGGCGGCGCGGTGGCAGTGAGCACGGTGGGCTGCCTCGTCCACAAGGACGCATCCGATGGTCTGATGGGAGGGCTGAAAGAGCTGATCCGGCAGACCGAGCCATCCGAGATTCTGGTCTACGGCAAAACGCCGCCTGCAATGGCAGCACTGCTGCGGGAGCACAGCATCCCGTGGCAGGCATTCCCGCACAACATGGCGACCCGCGTAAGGGCCAGAGAGGAGGCGCAGTGATGGGCGGCAGAGGCAGCAGCATGAGAGGTTCCCAGGGCATGGGAGGCGGCGCAGGAGCGCCCGCAGCAGCCGCACAGGCGATGCCCACGATTCAAGCAGCACCGGCAGTTCAGGCGGCACCGGCAGCACCGGTAGCGCCCCAGCAGGCAGGCCCACCCACCGGCGCAAATGGCTTCGGCCATCTGACCCCGCAGCAGGTCTCCGCGATGGAGAGCGCCGCGCAGCGGCAGATGATGCGCGACCCGGCGCTGGCCGCAGGCGTGACCGACTACATCAACCCGGTCATGCAGAGCAACGGCAAGGCCCTGAGCCAGAACGCCAACTGGGCAGCCGCCAATAAGCTGCCATTGACCGCACGGCAGCAGGCCATGATGGACGCAGTGGACAAGCTGGCAAAGCCCATCGGGCAGGAGACCACCCTGTACCGCGCCGACCACGACGACTTCCTGAAGCGTCTGAAGGTCAACAACTACCAGAGCATGAGCGACAGCCAGCTGCGCAAGGCGCTGGTGGGCAAGACCTGGACGAACGACTGCCTGGAGTCCACCGCCTACGACAGCCGTGACAACCCCTTCTGGCCGCAGCCCGGCGGCAGCCGCAGTGCAGGCAAGCATGGGCAGGGCGGCTCCGTTTCCGGCAACCGTGAGGTGCTGATCCGGTATCACACCGCCAAGAGCACCCGGGCGGCATTCATCCAGCCCAGTCAGTCGGAGGCCGTTCTTGCCGTTGGCACCCATCACAAGATCACCGGTGTCCGTTCTACCCGCACCGGGCCGTCCCGCACCTACGGTTCCGGCAAGCGCGTGATTGAACTGGAAATCGAAGTGTGGTAAAATCAATCTGGAGGTATCTCACTATGGCAAAAGCAAAGGTTTCCGCAAAGAAGCGGAAAGAGATCGAAGCGGCAGAGCAGAAATTCCGGCCCCTCGACACTCCGGCTTCCCCCTACCCCTTCCCTAATCTGGGTATGGAGAAGCCCGCCAGCAAGAAGAAAACCACCAAGGCGAAACCCAAGAAAAAGTAATTCGTAACGTTTTGCCCCCGCTTTTCATGTTACCCTTGACCGAGAAATTCACGGTCAAGGGAGGATTCACATGGGCGGCAGAGGTGGAAGCATGGGCGGCAGCCACGGCATGGGCGGAGGCGGCGGTGCAGGAGGTGCAGGAGGTGCAGCGAAAGCAGCGGCACCGGCAGCATCCCAGACCCGGGAGCAGCAGCTGCTGGCGCAGATCAAGGGCAACCCCGCAGCCCTGATGCAGATGAGTGATCAGGATGCCGCAGATACCGTCAGGGCAATCGACAACCTGCCTATCGCTAAAGACGGCACGCAGAATGACACGTTTGTGCAGCGCTATATGTCACTGGTCGGATGGGACGCAAACAAGCCAACCGTCCTTAGTGAAGCGGCCTATGAAAAGGCCCGCCAAAAAGCCGGTGAGGAATCCATGTATCATGCTGACAACGCCAGCAGTGCAGCAGTAGGCAAAAAGATGAACCAGCAGCTCTTGTCCGGCAAGCAAGCCTACTATTCGCAGGGTGTGCACGGCGCAGGCACTTACTGGGCGCAGAGTGATGCCGGAGGGTCTGGCGGATATGGGCAGTATCAGGTTAAGGCATTTCTCAACGGAAAGGCTAGACCGATAACCACCTATCAGCTCAAACAGGATTTCCAGCAGCTTCGTCGCAGAAAACCCAAGTTATACAACGCTCTTGCGATAGCAAAGCGTGGTAGCTATGGCGGTAATCCTGAGACGATGTACCCTATCCTCGCGGCAGCCAGAGGCAAAAATGTTATTCTTGATAACTACTGGGGCAACAGCACGCAACGGTCCGCGCGCCAGTACGTCGTAACACTCGACCGCAGCGCGCTCACCATGAGCAGCAAAACAATCGCAAATGCAAACGGGTACACCCCGAACTGGTAAGGAGTAGAATATGGCAGAACGCAATTGGAATGAAGCTTTGATTTCTCAGGTTGAAAACAGCCCGGCTGGCCAGAAATGCGGCAGGGATGCACGCAAATATGCGGTGGATTGCTGGCACATCCACGTTGGCGACTGGCCGAAGCCCTACCCCGGCTGGAAAGACCCCTACGCCAGGCTGGACAAGACCACAAAGGCCAAGCCCAAGACCACCAAGGCGAAAGCCAAAAAGTAAGTCATAACGTTTTTACCCTAGGCTCTCTGGTACAATTGCCAGAGAGCCTATTTTATTGCCCGGAGGGATTGTATGGACGGAACGAAACACCAAATCGAGTACAAACGGCTGGACGAAATCCGTCCCTACGACAACAACCCCCGGCGCAACGACGAGGCTGCAAAGGCCGTAGCCAACAGCATCAAAGAGTTCGGCTTCCAGTCCCCCATCATCGTGGACAGAGACGGTGTGATCATCGCCGGACACACCCGGTACAAGGCTGCCCGGAGGCTCAAGCTGCAGGAGGTGCCTGTGATCGTAGCGGCAGAGCTTGACCCGGAAAAGGTCAAGGCCCTGCGCATTGCCGATAACTCCACCGGCGAAGTGGCTCAGTGGGACCTGCAGCTGCTGGTGCAGGAGCTGACCGGCATCGACTACGACATGACCGACTTTGGCCTGAACCTCCAGATCAAGATCGACGAGGAGGTCAAAGAGGACGACTTCATCGCAAAGTCCCCGGAGCAGCCCATCACCCAGCGCGGCGATATCTGGCTGCTGGGTGACCACCGGGTCATGTGCGGCGACAGCACCAGCCCGCAGGACGTGGAGCAGCTCATGGACGGCCAGCTGGCTGATCTGCTGCTCACCGACCCGCCCTACAACGTGAACTATCAGGGCTCGAACGGCAAGAAGATCGAGAACGACAACATGGCTGAGAGCCAGTTCCGGCAGTTCCTGCTTCAGGCATACAGCCGGGCCTTCGATGCCTGCCGCACCGGTGCCAGCGCCTATATCTTCCACGCAGACACGGAGGGCGAGGCGTTCCGGGCCATGTTCCGGGAGGCAGGCTGGGGCCTGCACGGGTGTCTGGTCTGGGTCAAGAACAGCCTCGTTCTCGGCCACAGCGACTACCAGTGGCAGCACGAGCCCTGCCTGTACGGCTGGAAGCCCGGCGCGAACCACTACTTTGTCAACGACCGCAGCCAGACCACCGTGATCGACGATGCGAAGCCGGACGATCTGCGGCACATGAAGAAAGACCAGCTGCTGGACTGGGCCATCAAGGCGCAGGCGCTGCTGACCCAGAAGCCCAGCAGCGTGATCCGCTGCGACAAGCCGCCCCGCAACGCCGAGCACCCCACCATGAAGCCGGTGGTGCTGTGCGGCAGGCTGATCAAGAACAGCTCCCTGCCCGGCCAGACCGTGCTGGATCTGTTCGGCGGAAGCGGGTCTACGCTGATTGCCTGCGAACAGTTGAGCAGAATCAGCTACACCATGGAGTACGATCCTCGCTACGTGGACGTGATCGTCCAGCGCTGGGAGGACTTCACCGGTGAAAAGGCCGTCCGCCTGAAATAACCATTCCCCGCCGGGGCAGGTTTTTTTTACTCCTTTCCCGCCCCGGCATTTTCATAGCCAAAACGGCACGCACACGGGTCATCCTCCGCCCGCAGGGCTCTGGAAGCAGAGCCGGTGCGTGCCGTTTTCTCATACGGAGGTGAAACCTTGGCACGAGAATCCCAAATCAGCAAGTGGAACAGCACCAGTGGCCTGCTGCGCCTGCAGCGGCTGGCGATGCACGGTCTGACGCAGGCAGAGATCTGCGAACAGATCGGCGTGCCGGTGCGCACCTTCCGGCGCTGGTGCACGCAGGACCCGCGCATCAAACAGGCCATCAGCGTAGGCGCGGAGGCGGCGCTGGCCAGCGTGGAGAACGCCCTGTTCAAAAAGGCCCAGAGCGGCGATCTGGGCGCGATGTGCTTCTTTTTGAAAAATCGCGACCCGGAGCATTGGAGCGAGCACCCGGAGCTGAGAGGTTACGACGGAAAGGTGGTGTTTGTGGATGACATACCAAAGACGGCAGCCCCCAAACCTGCTGAAGCAGCAGCTGAAACTAAGCAGCCTGATCATCCCTGAATACTACGCCGCCCACACTGCCATCTGGTCGGGTGAGTACAACGAGTATCTGGGCGACGGAGGGCGCGGCTCTCTCAAATCGACGTTTGCCGCCACCGAGGTGGTACTGCTGGTGATGCGGGTGCCGAACATCCATGCCGTGGTGCTGCGCAAGGTTGGCAACACCCTCGCCACCAGCGTCTGGCCGGAGTACAACCGCGTCATCGACCGTATGGGCATCCGGCATTTATGGAAGCAGACCAAGAAGCCCTATACCCTGACCTATATCCCCACCGGGCAGACCATCCAGTTCTACGGTCTGGACGACCCCGGCAAGCTGAAATCCATCGCCGTACCGTTCGGCTACTTCGGCGTGATGCACTTTGAAGAGTTCGACCAGTACGACGGCCCCGAAGAGGTGCGAAACGTGGAACAGTCGGTGTTTCGTGGTGGCCCCTTCAGCTTTTCCTTCAAGACCTTCAACTCCCCCGCCATGGCCCGGCATTGGGTCAACCGGTACAAGCGGGAGGCAAAGCCGAAGCAGTTCCGGCATCACACCACCTACCTGACCACCCCGCCCGAGTGGCTGGGCCCCCGCTTCTTTGACGATGCAGAAACCCTCAAACAGCGGGACCCGGTGGCCTATGCCCACGAGTATCTGGGCGAGGTGGTGGGCTGCGGCACCGCCGTCTTTGAGAATCTGGAGCTGCGGCCCATCACCAGCGAGGAGATCGCCGGGTTTGACCGCCGCTATTACGGTCTGGACTTCGGCTGGTACCCCGACCCGAACCATTTCGGCGGCATGAGCTACGACCACGCCCGGCAGACCGTCTACATCTACGAGGAGCACCGGGCCCAGAAAGAGACCGATGCCCAGCTGGCCGAGGTGCTCAAGCGGCACCTGCACGATGAGATCATCGCGGACAGCGCGGCCAACCGGTCGATTGCTACACTGCGGGATCTGGGCTTTAACCGCCTGCGGGGCTGCCGAAAGTACGCTGCCCACGGCGGCACATCCGTCACCGACGGCATGAAGTGGCTGCAGAGCCGCGCAAAGATCGTCATTGACCCCCAGCGCTGCCCATGGACGGCGCGGGAGTTTTCTGAATACGAATATGCCATTGACAAAAAGACCGGCGAAGTGATGCCGGGCTTTGTCGATGCGGCAAACCACAGCATCGACATGACCCGCTACGCCATGGAGGATGTCTGGCAGAAGAGAGGTGTACAGAACGCATGATAAACCACGCCGACATTGAGAACATCATCGGCTGCAAGACCCTTGTAACCGACCAGATGCAGCGGGCCATCGAGGACTGGTACGATGCTGCGATTGACGGGCTGCCGCTGGACAAGAACCCCGAGACCCTCACCCTCGACCTGCCCGCACTGATCTGTGCAGAGCTGGCCCGGCTGACCACACTGGAACTGGAAGCCACAGTGGAGGGCAGCGACCGCGCGGATTGGATCAACACCCAGCTGCAGCGGGTGCTCACGCCCCGCAGACGGCGCATCTTCACGGTGGCGCTGGCGCTGGGCAGCGGCATCTGGAAGCCCTACCAGAGCGGCAAAAAGCTGGGCATCACCTTCTGCAATGCTTCCCGGTATTTTCCTGTATCGCACGACGTAGAGGGCAGCCTGACCGAGGGTGTGTTTATCGACAGCATTCAGGACGACGACAACTACTACCACCGCATGGAGTGGATGCATGTCCTGGAAAGCCGCGCCGACCTGCGGGACGAAGAGCTGGCGCAGCTGGAGGATTTCGACCTTGCAGCGCCTACACAGTTTCCCTGCATCAAGGTGGTCAATCTGGCCTTCCGCAGCGCCACGCAGGATAGTCTGGGAAGTCCCGAGGACCTGAGCATCCGCCCTGAGTGGGACGAGATCGCCCCGGTAGCCTACCTCACCGGGCTGGAAAAGCTCCCGGTGGGATATTTTGTTACCCCCATCGTCAACAGCGTTGAGCCGGACAGTGAGCTGGGTGCCGCCATGTTTGAACCCGCCCGCAAGCAGATCATCGATGCCGATGAACAGTATACCCGGCTGGATTGGGAGTACGAGGGCGGCGAGCTGGCCGTGGACACCGACGAGAAGTTTCTCAAGCCCAGCGCCGCCGGGCAGCAGCTGTCAAAGGCGCAGGCGCTGAAAGAATACGGAGTGCCCCCGGAAGCCATCGACAGCACGGCACCGCACCACAGAGAGCGGCTGTTCCACGGCATCAACGTCAACACCGGCATCACCGACAGCACCCCGTTTTATCAGGTATTCTCCCCCGCCTTGCGGGACGGCAGCTACCTGTCCGGGCTGAACCAGTATCTGCGCAATGTGGAGAGCCACGCGGGCCTGAGCTTTGGCGTGCTTTCTCAGGTAGCAGACGTAGAAAAGACCGCCACCGAGATCGTCAGCAGCAAGCAGAAACTGTATTCCACTGTTTCCGACCTTCAGGCAGCGCTGGAGGATGCTCTGCGCGGCCTGATCGACGCGCTGGACTACTGGGCGGATCACATCGATGGGGCACCCGGCAAGGGTAAGCTGAACATCTCCTTCAAGTGGGACGACAGCATCATCCTTGACCGCCTGTCCGAGATGGCCCAGTGGCAGCAGGAGGTCAGCATGGGCCTGCGCGGCAAGGTGGAGTACCGGATGCACTTCTTTGGCGAGGACGAAGAGACCGCTACACGGGCAGTGCAGGCCATCCAGCAGGAGGCTGGGGCCAATGATATCCTGAAGGGAGTGATCGACAATGGCGACGGCTAAAGAGAAAGCCGCCCGGATGCAGCAGACCGCAGAACGGCTGGACTGGCTGATGTCGAACGCACGCATTCTGCGCATCCCCGCGCTATGGGAGAAATACTACGAAGCCCTCCGCGTTGTTCGGCTACTGGGCTTTGAACCCGCGCTGGAAAACGGTCACCATAAGGTAACGCCATGCTGACCCCGGATGAAGTTAACGGCTACGCCGGGCTTATGGCGGCCCCGTGGGACGAGCTGAACGAGCGCATCCTGAGGGACATGGTGCGCCGGATCATCAAAGCGGGCAAGATCACCTCCACAGCAGAGTGGCAGAGCTTCCGGGCGCAGGCGCTGGGCGCGAGCCGGGCATACCTTCTGCGGCAGATGCAGGCCATCGTGCAGGAGCTGGGGCCTCAGGAAGCCGCTGTGTTTGCCCAGGCAATAAAACAAGCATACACCAAGGACGTGCTGGATGCAGCCGCAGCAGGCCGCTCTCTGGCCCCTCTGGGTGAGAGCGAGGAAGCGCAGCAGCTGCTGGAAAGCGGCTACCGGCGCACCATGAACACCCTGTACAATCTGACCCAGACCCGCGCTGCGATGGGCAACCAGAACATGGTGGAGACCACCCAGCGGCAGCTGGCATATTATCTGGACATAGCCCACATGGATGCCACCAGCGGAGCATTCAGCTCCGACGACGCAGCCCGCCGGGCATTGAATGCTTTAGCAGCAAAAGGTGTGGGGGCTATCACCTACCCCAGCGGCCATGTGGACACGCTGGACGTAGTGGTGCTGCGGGCTACGCGCACCGGCATCAACCAGACTGCCGGAGAGATCACCCGCTTTAATGCAGATCAGCTGGAGTGCGATCTGATGGAGCTGGATGCCCACGTCGGTGCCCGAACCGGAGACGGCGGGCAGGACCTGACCAACCACAGCTGGTGGCAGGGCCAGATCGTCAGCCGCAGCGGCAGGCACGGCTACCTCTCGCTGGACGACATCGGCTACGGCGACGTGCGCGGCTTCATGGGGGCCAACTGTGCCCATAACTGGGCAATGTACTGGGAGGGCGCAAGCGTTCGCAGCTACACCCCCGAACGGCTGGCGGCGATCAATGCTGCTACCGTGACCTACAACGGTAAGGATATTGACCGGTACAAAGCCACCCAGATGCAGCGTGCACAAGAGCGCCAGATCAGGGCCGACAAGCGGGCGTTTCTTGTGGCGAAGGAAAGCGGCCAGAAGGATGCAGAAAAGGCCGCAGCGGCAAAGCTGGCGGCCTCTCGTGCAAAGATGAAAGACTTCCTTAGTCAAACCGGGCTGCAGCAGTACCAGCTGCGGGAGAGCGTGCCCGGCTTTGGCCGCAGCGAAGCCGCCAGCGCAGCCGCGCAGGCACGGAAATAAGTGTGCTGGACTTCTTGAAAAGGCCGTGCTATAATTCAGGCCAGAATAAAGGAGGTTTCACACTATGAAGATCAAGAATCGAATCCGGGCGGGCATTGTGCTGCTCGCCCTCGCACTCGGCCTGACCGCCTGCGGCG
>OLGY01000554.1_pt1 | contig 25039 bp, 25 predicted proteins | sample 1605951 | NCBI WGS metagenome assembly OLGY01 (sample SAMN03283280) | human gut metagenome | biome: human-associated habitat; material: feces | host: Homo sapiens | place: Peru | collected 2012
GTCCGCCTTTTGCTTTTTATGAAACTATAATGAGTTATTTACCCGTTACAGCCCCCTTTTTTAATGGAATAGAGATATGGATGGAGAAAGTTTCTTCACTTTCTTCAATAGAACATGTTCCATTATGAAGTTCTACAATACGTTTAACACTTCTTAAACCAATCTTATTACTTTCTACTTTAGATAAGTCACTCTTCTTTTTATTGGTTAAGAGGAGATCAAAAGAATCATCAAGAGTAAGAATCATATCTACATGTTTATCGGAATACTTATGAATATTAGAACAGAGGTTATTGATCATTCTTTTGATCATAGAGAAGTCTAAAAGGACTTCTTTTTTTATGTATTTAATGTCTTTGTGAATGATAAAACCTTCTAATTCTAAATAGTTAAGATTCTCTTCTATATAGCCTAAGAGTGCTTCTGTAGACATACTTTCTAATTGAGGATGACTATTCTGTTCAAACACAAGTGAATAAGCAAATGTCTTATTAGAGAGTTCTTTAATTTGTTCTACTTTGTCAATACATCTATGTAAGTAGTTATCCATTTGTTCCTGATCCTTGAAACAATGTAAGGCAAGAATATCCAGATAACCTCTTAAACTTGTGAGAGGTGTTCTTAAGTCATGTGACATGGCAGTAATAAGATCATGATGTGTCTGCTGCATTTCCATTTCTTTCTCATTATTTTCCTCTAATGTCACTCTTAGACCATCCATTTGATGAGCAAGTACTGCAAGTTCATCACGTCCTTGAATTGTCATAGGATGAGATAAATCACCCTGGGACATATTGAGTATTTCCTGTTTTAAACATTCAATATATTTAACCTTATGACGAATAAAAAAGAAAGTAGGAAGAAGGAATGTGAGGAAAGAAGCAAACAAAGCAACATAGAAATAATACTTAATATACTTCAGTAAATTCATATCATACAGTTCTACTTCAGCCTTTTGATCCTTAAACTGTACAATCTTTGTATAAACCGCATTATACGCATCTGTTTCAAAGTCTGTCTGTAAGATATAAAGTGGTGTAATCACACTTACAGGTTGAGTAAGAAAATCTGCATAATTAGCGGCAACATAATATTCATTCTTATTATCATAAATATAAACAGACAAGTAAGGATCTTTGGTTTTAATTAACTTCTTAACCTGTTTCTTATCAGTTAAATTTACATCTTTCGCTTTTTCTTTAAACTCTTTAAAGAACTTGTTTCTTTTATCTTTTATACCAGCTACTTCATCTATAAAACTATAATAGTGAGGAATCTGTTCTCTAAAACAGCTATATACCAATACTGCAGACATACTTGAGGCAATTAATATAAAGAAGATCTTAGAGGCAAGACTTACATATTTCTTACTCACAATAATATCCTTTACCCCAGATTGTTTTGATATGTTCAGGATTTGTAGGATCCTTTTCAATCTTCTGTCTTAAATGTCTAATGTGCACCATAATTGTATTATTTGCCCCATAATAATACTCTTCATGCCAGATGGCTTCAAATAATTGACTAGGAGAAATTACCTGTTGCTTATTCATTAATAAATATTCTAGAATATTATATTCTAAATCTGTTAAGTTGAGTTTCTCTCCATCTATTGATGCTGTACGTTTCGCACTATTGACTTCTATATTACCTGTCTTATATATAATCTGTTTTTCTTGTGTAGTACCTTTACCCTGATATACATGATAGCGTCTCAGTAATGCTTTCACACGTCCATTTAACTCATTATAAGAGAATGGTTTAGTTAAGTAATCATCACCACCACTAGAAAAACCTAATGTTTTATCACTATCCTGCCCCTTTGCAGTTAAAAAGAGAATAGGGGCTTTTGTTTTCTCTCTTAATAATACACACGCTTGATACCCATTCATCTCAGGCATCATCACATCAAGAATAATAAGATCTGTATCATCATTCACTAATTCTAATGCTTCTTTCCCATTACTTGCTTCTATGACATTATATCCTTCACTAGACAATAATACCTGGATCACTTCACGTATATCTTGATCATCATCTACTACCATGATTTTTTCATTCATAACTATCTCCAATCTTTTGCCTTCACCCAGTTCTCATGAGGTAACATGTGTCCAAGATGATCCATAACCTTAGATTGTGAACTATACATACTTGTTAACTTCATCTTCTTCTTTAAATCACTTTGACTTATAGAATTAAGATTATGAGGCAAATTCTTCTTTTTATAATACCTGCCGAAATAGACTAACTGATTCATATCCACACGACTATCTTTACTTACTATATAAGAAGTCATTTGATGATGCGTATGACCATATTCACCATCAGGATTATGTGTCACAACAGTTTTCCATTTCTTCTTACCTAATATATAGTGTACATCATTCTTGATATATTTTCTTGATTTATTCCAATTATCTCTCTGTCCATTTGTTTTATCTGGATAATTAAACATAACACCTGTACTACCTGTTGCCTTCATGACATTCATAAATTCTTTTCTTCTTACCTTGTTATTACCATTAGTCAAACATACAACAAGATAATGTTTCCTTAAAAGATGACTGCCACCCCATATAGTTTCATCGTCAGGATGTGCTACAAACATCACAGAATCTATATTCTTAAGATTTAATCCATCAATCATCTTCTTATGCTTAATTGTATGATTAGAACCAAATAATGAACTAATCATCAACAAAGAACTAATTGTTAACATTTTTAAATTATTCATATTTATCACCCATTTTTACAATATCATCTCTTTATTTAAAAAACCTTAAAAGAATTCTTAAGATTTCTTAAACATAAAATTTACAAAAATTAAGTGAATTTAAGATTTGATTAAGTCTAAATTTAAGAATCATTTCTTACAATAGTATCGAGGTGAAAATCATGACTAAAAAAGACAAGCGCACCATTTGTCTACTTGGTCTACTATCTATCGCATTAGTCTTTATACTTACATCCAATGTCTTTGGTAACACAATTGACTGGTATAGCCAGCATGTAGTTATTGCGGATGCATTAAGACATGCAATAAGAAGTGAAGGAACACTATTCCCTACTTATATGAAACAGTTAATGGGTGGAGGAAATATCTATCACTTCTCTTATTATGGATACTTAAGACCAGATATTCTTATAGGTGCATTACTCATACATGTAAATATGCAGACAATCATCATTGCTTATAGTGTATTAATGCTGACACTCTCTGTTATTTGTTGTTATATCTTTTTAAGACAACATACAGATAACGAAAACATCTGTATCTTTGTCAGCTTACTTGTATTATTATCAAGTATCTTCTTTCATTCACATAAACAGATCATGTTTGTAAACTATATGCCTTACTTATTCCTCGCTTTAATAAGTATAGAAAAGAAGAACTTTGCAGCTTTTACACTATGTGGCAGTATGATTGTACTTCACAGCTATTTCTATTGTATTGGATGCTTTATTGTATGTTTCATTTATTTACTTTATCGTTATCCTGCTGAATGGAAAAAGCTCTTTATATCATATGCATTAATTGTCCTATTAACCGCAATACTTACAATCCCAACACTTTATATTATTTTAATGAATGGTAAATCTGGTGCACCAACACAATTGTCTTCTTTATTCATCCCTTCTCTTAATTTAAAGGGATTACTCTATAGTAAATATGGATGCGGTCTTACATATATCTCATATATTCTTTTAGTTCTTGCCTTAAGTGATAAACAGCTAAGAAAGCTTTCTATTGTCACTCTCGTATCATTCTACTCTCCACTTGTGTGGTTTATTATGAATGGTTTCTTATATGCAAGAAGTAAGATCATGATTGTTTTTATTCCAATCGTGGCTTATATCATGTGTATGATGTTAGTAAAGATTAAAGAAGGGGATGTTACACTTTCTAGATATTCTGTACTGTTACTAATGATCCCATTATTCTTTATTGAATACCCATTTTCCGCACTTGTAGATTGTCTATTTGCGCTTCTTATCTTACTCCAAAGAAGAAAGCATGTACTGTATGGATATCTTGTGGTTCCAATGCTGGTCGTATCATTTATTAATGGACCTTCTTCATTCTATAAGCCAAAGAAATCAGAAAAGAATGTTTCACAGTTAGTAAGAAGAAATAAGATGCATACAGTCGCAGATTTGACTACAAGACAGAATGTCAATCAAACTCATGGTTATCTATTTAGACGTGTATCAGGCTATACATCTACTAATAATAAACATTACAATAAATTCCTATTTGATACATTAAGAATCCCTGTTCCTACAAATAACCGTGTAGCACAGAATGACACAGACAATATCTTCTACCTTAAAACACTTGGTATTGATACAGTTATTTCTAAAAGAAATGCCCCTTATGGTTATTCTTTAAGGGATCAAGATAAGAATGTGAAACTTTATCAATCAAATACTTCTTTACCTCAAGCTTATGCAACAAGCCAGTTAATGAGTGAAAAACATTTTAGACAACTCTCTTATCCATATACTCTAGATACACTTGTGAATTGTGCGATTGTGAATAAAGGTGATACACATTATCAAAGTCAGTTTATTAAAGAAGATCCAGGATTCAAGAAATCTTATCATATTACTAAAAAACAGAAAAAAGAAATCACATTGAATCGTCAAACAAACAATGAAATCGTTGTATTAGAAGCAGATATTGAGAATAAGAAACCTCTTAAGGGTGTATCTATTACTGTCAATGGAATGAAGAATAAACTCGCTAGTATTAAGAATCCTTATTATCATCCTCATACACATTTCACTTATGTGACTACAAGTAATCGATTAAAAGTAACTCTCTCTAAAGGTGACTATATTATTAAAAATATTAAGATGTATACACTTCCTGCTTCTGCATTAAATCAGACTGTTGATCCATTAGATGTTAAGAAATCATCCAATGCACTAGAAGGTAAAATCAATGTCTCTCAAGATGGTTACTTTATTACACGTATCCCTTATGAAAAAGGTTATACAATGTATATTGATAATAAGAAAGTCAATATAGAAAAAGTCAATCAAGCATTCTTAGGATGTCGTATTTCAAAAGGTAATCATACAATTAAGATCACATTTACTCCTCCAGGATATACTCTTGCATGTATCATAAGTACAATAGGTTTTATTCTATTTGTATTATTCTATATATATCAAAGAAAATATGATACTATGTGTGAGGAGGGGTAAAAATGAACAAAAGATTATATCGTTCAGCACATGACCGTATGCTTGCTGGCGTATGTGGAGGTATTGCGGAATACTTCCAGATTGATCCTACTCTTGTCAGATTAGGATGGGTTGCATTTACAGCGCTAGGAGGAAGCGGTATTCTCGCTTATATTATTCTTGCGGTTATTGTCCCAAGTGAATACTAAAAAGAAGGTTCTCGTGAACCTTCTTTTTTTGGCTAGATAGTTATTATTTTCTGTGCAATCTTTTCTGTTTCATCAAAGATATAACGCATCAAACCTCTGTCTTTCTTATAAGACTTCTTTAAGTTCACATAGAGTTCTAATGCATCTTCATCTTTCATCTTAGGAAGGTTGCTTTTTAGTATTAGAAAGCATTCTTCTTCATATGGATCACTTAAAATTCTCATATCTAACATAGAAATCATCTCCTCGATCATTCAAAAAAAATACAATGAGATTATCCTTGCCTACATATATTATAGACCCTTTTATATAATTTGTAACAAATAATATCATAATCTCTGTATTTTTATCGTTTAGAGGATGTGAGAATTATGTTAAAATGTACACAAGTAGGTGAGAGTAATGGATGAGAGAAGTAAAAGGACACTTCATATTATTATAGGATTAGTGATTGCTGTATTGTTAGGAACAGTTTATACAAGCTATCTAACACCACAAAAGACACATCTTGTCTTTGGGGCAACTTATATGACTATGAACAACCCTTTCTATGAAGTGGTTAATAACGAATTAAGAAAAGAAATAGAACAAAACGGGGATGAACTTATTGTACGTAATCCTGAACTTGATACAGATAAACAGAATGAACAGATAGAGGAATTTGTATCAAAGAAGGTGGATGGTATTTTTGTGAATCCTATTGATTCAAAGAAGCTTTCTTCCTTAGACTCTGCAAGAAAAGCAGGAATTCCAGTGATTGCGATAGATGCGTCTGTAGATAATACAGATTTGATTGATTGTGTTATTGAATCTGATAATTATAATGCAGGTGTTTTATGTGCTCAAAATATGATGAAAAGAATGCAATCAGCCAATATTGTCTTATTAAAACATTCTACTGTCGAATCAGCAGTTTCAAGAATACAGGGATTTGTAGATACTATTAAAGATTATCCACAATATCAAATTATAGACTCTGCAGAATGTGAAGGACAATTAGAACGTGCGATGCCTTTAATGCAGACAGTATTAAAAAAGCATACAAATGTTGATGTTGTGATGGCTTTAAATGATCCTTCAGCATTAGGTGCACTCGCTGCCATAGAATCATTAAATCGTCAAGATATTATTGTCTATGGAGTAGATGGCACACCAGATTTAAAATCACTTATTAAACAGAGTCCGCTTATTGCAGGTACAGCTGCACAATCTCCACTTAAGTTTGGAAAACTCTCTGCAAAGAAGATGTATGATATTCTTCAAGGAAAAGATATTCCAAAAATTATTGAAGTACCTGTCACAATGATTACTAAAGACAATATCGACTCCTATAGTGTAAAGGGGTGGCAATAATGTTGAAAAGTATTAGCTTAAAAAGAATCCGTACATTTATGATGTCTTGGAATTTCTTTATGATCACATGTTACGCAATGATATTTATGTTCAGTACAAACTATATTATTGCGAATAAGCTTTCTAGAGACTTTCTAAGCTCTTTAAACTATATCCCAGAAAACCCAGGATTGATCTTCTTTGAAACATTAATTCTTTTTAGCTGTGTTATTGTATTAATGAATGTCTTTGATCATCGTGTTAAAGAATACCCTTTTGAGAATCTTCTCTTTCTTTCTATAGAAACAATTCTAGGATTTTTCATAATGAAATCTCTTTATTTTAGCTATCATGGTATTATCTATTTAATATTCTGTGATGCATTATTTAGATTTAAAGAGAATAAATATGTCAAATGGCTGACAATTCCTTTAAGTTTGCTTCTTATAATATCTAACTATGATTTCTTTAGTACATTATTTCCTCTTGTGAATGCGGATGCTTATTTCGAAGTTTATACAAGTACGACTAGAGGTTTATTGCAGGTAGGTATTAACTTCTTAGATATTATTAATCTTCTTTTCTTTATTCTCTTTTTAATGATTTATATTGCGAATGAAGTGCAGGAAAATGAACGTATGACTCAGGAATTAATCATGGTACATCAAGTCAATCATGAATTAGAGAATTATGCAGCAGTGAGTGAAAAGATTGCGGAAGATAAAGAAAGAAAAAGACTTGCTCGTGAAATCCATGATACTTTAGGCCATGCCTTAACAGGTATTGCAGCAGGTGTAGATGCCTGCATTGCAATGATTGATATCAATCCAGAAGCAACCAAGAAACAATTAATGGTCATTAGTAAAGTAGTCAGACAAGGAATTGTGGATGTGCGTAACTCTTTAAATAAATTACGTCCTGGTGCTCTTGAACAGCATGGCTTTAAAGGAGCTATAGAAAACATGATTGAAGAATTCACAAGTGTAAGTGATCTAACAATCACTTTAGACTATCGTCTAGATAAAGTAGATTTTGAAAATACTAAAGAAGATATCTTATTTAGAGTTATTCAGGAAAGTGTTACGAATGCAGTAAGACATGGTGATGCAACGCATATTGATATTTCATTATATATAGAAGATAATAGTTTATATCTTAAGATTCAGGATAATGGACAGGGATGTGAAGAGATTCATTATGGTTTTGGATTAAAACAGATGACAGAACGTTTAGCTATGATTAATGGGAAGGTCGCTTATGATGGTCATCATGGTTTCTTAACTATTGTCACTATACCAATGCAGGAGGGAGAACTATATGATTAAGGTAATGATTGCAGATGATCAGGAACTGATTAGAGAATCATTAAAGATAGTATTAAGTACGCATGTTGATATTGATGTGGTAGATACTGCATCAGATGGTTTTGAAGTATTAAAATGTTTAGAAAAGTATGTTGTTGATGTTATCTTGATGGATATTCGTATGCCAGGTATGGATGGTGTTATGGCTACTAAGGAAGTGAAGGCAAAATATCCTAATACAAAGATTATTATATTGACTACTTTTGATGATGATGACTTTGTCTTTAGTGCTTTGCGTTATGGTGCGAGTGGTTATTTATTAAAAGGTGTATCAATGGATGAACTTTATAAAGCAATTGTGACAGTTAATACCGGAGGGGCAATGATTAATCCTGATATTGCGACAAAAGTCTTTAGTATGTTCTCTAAGATGCAGCAGAACAACTATACTATTAAAGTAGATGAAAAAGATGTAGAAACATTAAGTAAACCAGAATGGAAGGTTATACAGCATGTAGGATATGGCTTATCTAATAAAGAAATAGCCCAGAAACTCTTCTTATCAGAAGGAACAGTCAGAAACTATTTAAGCTCTATACTCTCTAAATTAAACTTAAGAGACCGTACTCAACTTGCGATATGGGCAGTAGAGAGTGGTTTACTCACAAAGGCGATTGACGATGAGTAGAGTTAAACCTGTATTAATTATAATAGTATTATCACTTTTCTTTATGGTAGTGGTCAATTATCCTAATACCATTACTTTAGAACTAGGTGTTTTTTCTGGAAGTAACTGGGGTGTACCAAGTGGTGAAAGCTATAAGATTATTGATGGGGCTATAGAAAGATTTGAAAAGAAATATCCTGGAATAAAAGTAGAGTATGAGAATGGTATTATGAAGAGTGATTACTCTTCATGGCTTTCTGATAAGATTGTGAGAGGGAAGGAACCGGATGTCTTTATGGTTCTTGATGATGATTTTAATACATTAAGTTCTATTGGTGCGCTTGCAAACATTGATAGTTATATGACTCATGATCAGAATTTCAGTGAAAATGATTATTATTCAAGTGTTTTAAAGGCGGGTACCTATTCTAAGCACCAATATGCATTACCTTATGAATGTGATCCTACACTCATGTTTGTGAATAAAACACTCTTAGAAGAATGTCATATTGATATGCCTGATAATGATTGGACTTTGGATGATTTCTATACAATGTGCAAGAAAGTAAGTGAGTATTCTAATAACTATTATGGCTGTTATGATTATGAATGGCTTGATTCTATCTATGGATATGGAACACAGGTATTTAATGAAACAGGAACAAAATGTTTCTTGGAGCAAAGTGCTGTTAGAAATGCATTAGAATTCTATCGAAAGCTTAATAATCTTAATAAGGGACATAGTGTCGCTTCTGAAGAATTTGATAAAGGCTTAGTGGCTTTTTCACCACTCTCTTTATCAGTCTATCGTACTTATAAACCTTATCCATGGCGTATTAAGAAGTATTCTACATTTGAATGGGATTGCCTTAAAATGCCAACAGTAAGTAAAGATAAAGGTAGTACACAGGTTTCTACATTACTTATGGGGATGAGTAGTAAATCTTATCATAAATCACAGGCCTGGGATTTACTAAAAGAATTATGTAATGATACAAAGACTCAGCAGTCTTTAACACACTATTCTCAAGGTATTTCACCTTTAAAGAAGGTTGCACAATCTCAGACTATTATTGATATGTTAGATGAAGAATCAGGAGATAGTCAGATAAGTATGTCTTTATTGAATCAAGCACTTCTAGTTGCCCGTAATAGAGAGAAGTTTAAGAAATATGATTCAGCAATGACAATGATTAATAACGGCATTGGAAAGATTGTTCATTCAAGTGATGACTTTGATCTTTCTTTAATGGAATTACAAAAAGAAGTAAACAAATATCTCAATGACTAGAGTGGTTTAACCACTCTTTTTTTAATGTGACAAATGTCATATAAAAGACATGACTTTAGACAGATGGAATGAAAGCGTTTGAATGCTAGAATGTAATCACAGGAGGAGAAAAGAAATGAAATATGTAGTACTTGTAAGCCATGGTGAGTTTGCAAAGGGATTAGCCAATGCACTTAGCATGTTAGCTGGAGAAAAGAAAGAAGTCATTGCAGTTGGATTAGAGAATGGTAAAACTGCTGATGAATTCGCAGAAGTATTTAAGGAAGCAGTAAGTCCTATTACTGGAGAAGATGAAATCATTCTTCTTGGTGATTTAATTGGTGGATCACCATTAACTACTGCACTAAATGTAATCAATGAAAAAGGTTTAACAGATAATACAGTTGTCCTAGGTGGTATGAACCTTCCACTTGCATTAACTACAGTATTAATGAAGGATAACATGGATAAGGAAATGCTTCCTCAGGCAGTACTTGGTGAAGCACATGAAGCATTAAAAGAATTTAAACTCGCATCAGATGATGACGAAGAAGACGACATTTAAGGAGGAAAATAAATATGTCAGTTTCATTTATTCGTATTGATGACCGTATGATTCATGGTCAGACTTGTACTCGCTGGGCTAGAGAATATCCTTGTGATGGTTTAGTAGCAGTTAATGATAAAGCAGCAGATAACAGCGTATTAAAGGCTGCTTATAAAGCTGCAAGTGGTAAAAAGACATTTGTCTGGACACTTGATGCTTTTGCTAAGAAATCTCAGAAGGTATTAGACTCTGATACTCAGTATTTCTTAATCACTAAGAACCCTGTTGATATGGCTACAATCCTAGTAGATCAAGGATTCAAGTGTGGTATTGATACAGTTATTGTTGGTCCTTGTAATGACCGTGAAGGCGCTGTAAAGCTTGGTAATAACCAGTCTATTACTCAGGAAGAAGCAGATGCATTCGAAAGAATTTCTAAAGCAGGTTATAAAATCAAATTTGCCTTACTACCAGATGTCTCAATCGGTACATGGGATGATTTCAAAGGTAAATTCGGTTATTAACAAATATTATATTTAAGGGAGAAAAAAATTATGGAAATTAGTTGGTTTCAAGCTGCCCTACTTGGCCTATTTGCTTGTTTATCAAGTATGCCAGGTTTAGGTGGTACTTCTATTGGTAACTACACTTTAGGTAGACCTTTAGTTGGTGGTTTAATTTGTGGTCTTATCTTAGGCGATTTAAAGACAGGTATTCTTGTTGGTATCGCTATGCAGTTAGTTTATATCGCATTAGTTACTCCTGGTGGAACAGTATCTGCAGACGTTCGTGCTGTCAGCTACATTGGTATCCCACTAGCAATGATTGCGGTTCATTCTTATGGTTTAAATCCTGCTTCAAGAGAAGCTCAGGGTCTTGCTACTTCATTCGGTTCAATGGTTGGTACATTAGGTACAGTATTATTCTATGGAACAGCTACTATCAACTTAGCATGGCAGCATGTCGGCTGGACTGCAGTTGAAAAAGGTGATTTCAAGAAATTATATACAGTTAACTGGGTACTTCCTTGGATTTCACATATCATTTGTTCATTCATTCCAACATTAATCATGTGTAAAATGGGTGCACCAATGGTTGACTTAATCAAGACTTACTTACCAATGGATGGTCTTGCTATGAAGACATTATTCACTGTTGGTTCATTATTACCATGTGTCGGAATTGCTATCTTATTAAAACAAATCGTAACTAAAGCAGTAGATTTCATCCCATTCTTCTTTGGTTTCACTTTAGCTGCTTCACTTGGCATTAACTTAGTATCTGCAACATTAGTTGCTGCATTATTCGCTTTAATCAATTATAAAATTAAAATGCTTTCTTTATCAAAACCAGCTGTTGTTGCTGCAGATGATTTAGATGATGATGACGAGGAGGATATCTAAAATGGAAAAGAAGATTTCAAAGAAAACTCTATCAAAATCATTCCATCATTGGTACTATGGTAACCTTACATGTTTCTCACAGGAACATATGCAGACTTTTGGTTATTTAACATCAATGTTACCAATTATCGAAGAGTTATATGACAAAAAAGAAGATCAGGCAAAAGCTTTAAAAACATATACAGCTTTCTTTAACACTGAACCTCAGTTAGGTACTGTTATCGTTGGTGTTACTGCTGGTCTTGAAGAAGCACGTGCAAACGGTGCTCAGGACGTAGATGACGAAACAATCAATGGTTTACGTGCTGGTTTAATGGGTCCAATCGCTGGTATTGGTGACTCATTAGTAGTAGGTACTGTTATTCCAATCTTATTAGGTATCGCTTTAGGTATGAGTACTGGAGGATCTCCTCTTGGTGCTATCTTCTATATCATCGTATGGAACTTATTCGCATACTTTGGTATGAAATTCTTATACTTCAAAGGTTATGAACTTGGTGGTAAAGCCGTAGACTTCTTAGTAGGTCCTCAGGGTGAAGCACTAAGAGAATCTATCACAATGCTTGGTGGTATCGTTATTGGTGCTGTTGCAGCTACTTGGGTAAGTATTAAAACTTCATTCACAATGACTGCAGCTGGTGCAACTAAGCCTTTCTTAGAATTACAGAAAACATTAGATGGTGTATATCCTGGATTCTTAACAGCAGCATTCGTTATTCTTTGCTGGTATCTATTAGCTAAGAAGAAAATGTCTCCTATCAAAGTAATGTTATTACTTGTAGTTGTTGCTTTCGTAGGTGTTGTTATTGGATTCTTCAACCCTGGATTAAAATACTAATATAAAGGAGCGTTCTATCATGAATAAAGAGCTTAAATCACATTATGTAGAAGAAGTAAAATATCAAACTAAGATGCTTAACAACTTAAAGAGATGGCTAAAGTGTTCAATCATTTTTTCCTCATTATTCCTTGCGTTCATTTTATTTGGACCTACATCTCTTATAACAAGAATCGTAGGTGTTGTTGGTATGGTACTTTGTGTAATCATATCTGTGATCATTGGGCTTGGAATTAGAAATGGTAGAAACAACGTTAATAAGATATTAGATTTAATTCAATAATCCTATCAACTTATAAATTTAATTATATGAGCATCACCGATTGTGATGCTCATTTTTTTGGAGGTAACAATATGTATCAATGTATATTAAGTGATATTGATGGTACATTACTTACAGATGACCATCATATGAGTCCTAAAACAAGAGACGCTATTAAATCTTTAGATATTCCTTTCTTACCTGTCTCTGCAAGAAGTCCAGAAGGTATATATCCAATACTGAAAGAAAATGATATTGTTTGTCCAATGATCTGTTTTAGTGGAGGACTCATCTTAGATGAAAAGGGACAGGTATTATATGAAAATGGGATGAACTATAACCAGACAGAGGAAGTCATTACTTTTATTAAAGAAAAGAAATTTGATTGTACTATTAATATTTATGCATTACATGATTGGTTAGTAGAGGATAAAGAAGATCCTCGTGTACTAAGAGAAGAACGTATAGTAAAAGCAGAAGCACAGAAAGGTACACTTTCTTCTTTAGATCCTTCTAGAAAAATACATAAGCTATTATGTATGTGTAATCCTCTTTATACAAAAGAGATAGAAAAAAGCTTAAAAGAAAGGTTTCCTCATTGCTCTATCGCCTGTTCTTCAGATATATTAATAGAAATCATGAATGAAGGAGTCACTAAAGCAGATGCCATTAATCATCTATGTGACTATTATTCTATTAATAAACAGGATATTGTCGCTTTTGGTGATAACTATAATGATAAAGAGATGTTAGAGAGTGTAGGAATGGGTATTGCGATGGGAAATGCGCCTGATGATATTAAAAATATCGCAAAAGACGTAACAAGTACCAATAATCAAGATGGCATTTTTAAAGCCTTACATAAATTAAATATTATATAGAAGAAATCTCCGGATAGATGTAGTATAATGTAAGCAATTACGGAGGAATAAAATATGAAAAGATTATTGAATTGTACAACAAGTGAAATGCTTGCAATGAATGGAGAAGAATTAAAACAGTCTATTCTTGCATGTGAAGGAAGAACTGTCATGACTGAAACAGTAGTGGCTATTCCACCATTATTAGGAGACTTAACTAATGCGGAACTCGCTGTTTCTTTTGGTAGTGATATGGTTCTTTTAAACGTATTTGATTGCAATAATCCAGTGATCAATGGTTTGCCAGAATGTGATGAACCAGTTAAGAAGTTACAGGAATTAATTGGTAGACCAGTAGGATGTAACCTTGAACCAGTAGACTTAGATGCTGATATGCTTGAAGAAAGACAGACAATCGCATCTGGTAGACAGGCAACTGCAGAAACATTTAAGAAAGCACAGGAATTAGGATTCAACTTCATCTGTTTAACAGGTAACCCAGGTGTTGGTGTGTCTAATCATTCAATTGCTGCTGCAATTAAGGAAGCTAAGAAATATTTTAAGGGCTTAATTATTGCTGGTAAGATGCATGGTGCAGGTGTTAATGAACCAGTTGTAGACTTAGAAGCTATTAAAGAATTCATTGATGCAGGGGCTGATGTTATCTTAATGCCAGCTGTGAATACAGTACCAGGATTATCTGAAGCAACAGTGACTAAAGCATGTGAATATATTCATGCACATAATGCTTTAGCATTATCTGCAATCGGTACAAGCCAGGAAGGTGCAGATACCGAAACAGTCAGAGAAATCGCGATTATGAATAAAAGATGTGGTGTAGACATTCAGCATATCGGTGATGCTGGATGGTGTGGTATGGCTTTACCTGAAAATATCATGACGTTAAGCGTTGCCATTAGAGGAAAAAGATGGACATATCATAAAATTGCTTCATCTGTAAATAGATAATTGGTAAGAATAGTATTTTTGATTGTATATAAATATTTAATTGTGCTATAATTCGTCGTAGGAGGATGATAATTAATGGATAAATTAACAATTAGAGATATTGATGTCGCAGGCAAGACAGTTCTTGTACGTGTAGATTTCAATGTACCAAGAGACAAAAACACAGGAGAAATTACAGACGATAACAGAGTTGTTGCTGCATTACCAACAATCAACTACTTATTAGATCACAACCCAAAGGCTGTTGTACTTTTCTCTCACTTAGGAAAGATCAAGAAGGAAGAAGACAAAGCTAAGAACGATATGGCTGTTGTTGCTCCTAAACTTGCTGAATTATTAGGAAGAGATGTTAAGTTCGTAAATGCTACTCGCGGTGCTGAACTTGAAGAAGCAGTTAAGAACGCTGAAAACGGACAGGTTATCTTAGTTCAGAACACTCGTTATGAAGCTGGTGAAACTAAGAACGATCCTGAATTAGGTGCTTACTGGGCATCACTTGGTGATGTATTCGTAGAAGATGCATTCGGTTCAGTTCATAGAGCTCATGCTTCAACTGTAGGAATCGCTTCTCACTTACCAGCAGTTGCAGGTTTCTTAGTAGAAAAGGAAATCGCTTATATTGGTAAGGCAGTATCTGATCCAGAAAGACCTTTAGTAGCTATCTTAGGTGGTTCTAAAGTATCTTCTAAGATCGGTGTAATTGAAAACTTATTAAACGTTGCTGATAAGATCATTATCGGTGGTGGTATGTGCTATACTTTCGCTAAAGCTCAGGGACATACAGTTGGTTCTTCATTAGTTGAAGAAGATAAGGTAGAATTAGCTAAGTCATTCATCGAAAAGGGTGGAGATAAGTTAATCCTTCCAATCGACTCTGTAGTAAGCAGTAAGTTTGGTGAAGATGGAGATATCAAGGTTGTTGGTGAAGATGTACCTGATGGATATATGGGTCTTGATATTGGTCCTAAGACTGTTGAATTATTCGCTAAAGAACTTGAAGGTGCTAAGACAGTTATCTGGAATGGCCCTATGGGTGTATTCGAAATGCCTAAGTTCGCAGAAGGTACTAAAGCTGTATGTAGCATGTTAGCTAACCTTAAGGGTGCTAACACTATCATCGGTGGTGGTGACTCTGCAGCTGCTGTTAAGCAGTTAGGATTCGCTGATAAGGTATCTCATATTTCTACTGGTGGAGGAGCATCATTAGAATATATGGAAGGTAAAGTATTACCAGGGATCGCTGCTATCAACGATAAATAATTTTTCGAGGAGATATAATTTAAAATGAGAAAACCAATTATTGTAGGAAACTGGAAAATGAACCATGGCATCGCAGAAACAAAGGAATTTGTTGCTGCTGTTGATGGTAAAGTAACTGATAAAGCTGATTGGGGTATTGCTACTCCTTTCTTAGATTTAGCAACTGCTAAAGAAGGCGCAAAGAACTTAATCGTTGCTGCTGAAAACTGCCATTTCAAAGACAATGGTGCTTATACTGGTGAAGTAAGCGTTGGAATGTTAAAAGAAATCGGTGTTGAATGGGTTATCTTAGGACATTCTGAAAGAAGACAGTACTTCGGTGAAACTGATGAAACTGTTAACTTAAAGATGCTTCAGGTACTAAACAACGGTATGACTCCAATCGTTTGTGTTGGTGAATCTTTAGAAGAATATGAAGCTGGAAAGACTCATGATGTAGTTAAGACTCAGGTTGTTGCTGCATTCAAGGATGTTACAGCTGAAGCTGCTGAAAGAGTAGTTATCGCTTATGAACCAATCTGGGCTATCGGAACTGGTAAGACTGCAACTAATGAAATCGCAGAAGACGTTTGTGGTTACATTAGAGGTGTAGTTGCTGAACTTTATGGTCAGGACGTTGCTGAAAAAGTAAGAATTCAGTACGGAGGATCTGTAAAGCCTGCTACATTAAAAGCTTTACTTGAACAGCCAAACATCGATGGTGCTTTAGTTGGTGGAGCATCATTACAGGTTGAATCATACGTAGCTATGATCGAAGCTTTAAACGACTAATTATTTAAGAGATGATTCCTTTGGAATCATCTTTTTTTGTGTATGAAACACAAATGAGTGGTATACTATAACTAACTCATTGAAAGGAGTAGCACTATGGCAGAAACAATGAAAGAACGTAAAGATATGGATCCACAATATATGTGGGACCTCTCAACACTTTTTAAAAATGATGAAGAATGGAATAACGCATTACCTGAACTTTATGAAATGATTAAGAAATTACCTGAATACCAGGGTAAACTCAATAATGCGAAAACAATCAGAGAATTCTTTGATTTTGATACACATTTAGGTAGAAAGTTATCTGATTTCTATTGTTATGCATCACTTAGAAATTGTGAAGATACAAGAGATAGTGACGCACAGGCAATGGAAGCAAAAGCGTATCAGGTCTATACAGCTTACGCAACCGCAATCAGCTTTGCTGAACCAGAAATCCTATCACTTGATGAAGATGTTTTAGAATCAATTGTACATTCAGAAGACTTAAAGCCTTATGCATTCAATATGCAGAAGCTATTAGATCAGAAACCTCATGTATTAAGTGCAAAAGAAGAAGCACTTCTAGCTGCTTTTACAGAAACATTAGGGGCTCCTAGTAAGATTTCTGAAAGCTTACAGGATGCTGATATGACATTTGAACCAGTGACTGATTCAAATGGAGAAGTCCATGAACTCAACCAGTCTAACTATATTCTTTTACAGATGAGTGAAGACCGTACACTTAGATTAAATGCCTTTAAATCTTTCTATAAAGGATTCAAACAGCATATTAATACCTTTGCCTCTTCATATAATGCATGTATTAAAGAAGCAGTGGCAGAAGCACAGGTGAGACATTATGAGTCTTCACGTGCAATGAGCATGGCTTATGAACATGTACCTGGAGTAGTGTATGATAGTTTAGTAGATACAGTAAGAAAGTTCATGCCTGAAATGTATCGTTATGTACGTTTAAGAAAACAGATGCTTGGTTTAGATGAACTCCATTATTATGATGTTTATACACCTCTAGTTGCAGGATCCTCTAAATCATATACTTATGAAGAAGCACAGCAGATGGTATTAGATGCAGTCACACCACTTGGTGAAGACTATGTCAATAGAGTAAAACAGGCTTATAAGGATAGATGGATTGATGTTTATCCTAATAATGGTAAACGTGGTGGAGCTTTCTCTAGTGGTACTTATGACTCTAATCCATACATTCTCACAAGCTTTACAGGCACATTAGATAGTGTCAGTACAATTGCTCATGAAATGGGTCATTCACAGCATACATGGCTTTCTAACCATACACAGACACCACAAAATGCAGACTATACACTCTTTGTGGCTGAAGTCGCTTCTACAGTCAATGAAAACTTACTTGTAGAACAGTTATTACAGAAGACAACTGAACCTAAAGAACGTTTGGCTTTATTAAATCACTATCTAGAAGGTTTTAAAGGTACTGTTTATCGTCAGACTATGTTTGCGGAATTTGAAAGAGATGCACATGCTATGGCAGAAAGAGGAGAAGCTATCACTTCAGCAAGCATGAATACATTATATAAGAATTTAATCAAAGATTATTTTGGTGAAGACTTAGTCATTGATGATGAAGTACAGTATGAATGGGCTAGAATTCCTCATTTCTATAGACCATTCTATGTCTATAAATATGCAACAAGTTATTGTGCAGCTGTTGCACTTAGTGAAGCTATTTTGAATAATGAAGAAGGTGCAGTAAAGAGATACCTAGAATTCTTATCTATGGGTGGTAGTGCTTATCCATTGGATGAATTAAAGCATGCAGGTGTAGACTTTAGTACACCAGAACCAGTCTCTAGAGCTTTGACTAAGTTTAGTCAGATTCTAGATGATGTAGAAGAAACATTAAAGAAACTATAAGAATTTGACCTATGCAAGAGCTGCTTGCGTTGATGCAAGTGGCTCTTTCTTGATAAATAATCCTTTGATATATATGATCAAGACGGAGGTATGAAATATATGGATTTTGGAGAACAAATTAAAAGTATTAGGAAGAAAGAAAAACTAACACAGGAACAATTTGCGATAAAGCTCAATGTCAGTAGACAGGCAGTATCTAATTGGGAGAATAACAAAAATCTTCCAGATATAGGAATGTTGATTCTGATGTCTAATGTATTTGATATATCTCTAGATCAATTAATCAAAGGAGATAATCGTATGAATAATATGACAGAAAAAGTAATTAAAGATGGAAGTGAAACAAGAAGACAAAGATATAATATGATTTGTCTAGTAATAGGAGGGTTCTTTTTTCTTATTGGAATTATGATGCTGGTTATTAAAGGATTATCAGTAGAATATATTGATTCTAATGGGCTTTTACATGAGAACTTCTTCCTAATCCCTTTAGGATTCTTATCTATTATGTGTGGTTTGATTTCTTTCATGACTGCAGGTATAAGAACACTTATTCATAAAATAAGAAAGTAAACTATGACGGAATGATTTTCGTCATTTTTTTTATAAAAAAAACGTTCCGTATTTAGAACGTTAATGGAGTGTATCTATGAATAATTGTGCCACTTTAGATAATAAAGAAGAACGTTTCCATACCAAAGCATAATCTAGAATAATAGGAGGATTCAAAGGGCGGAAACTGACATCTTTATCAAGTGTATCAGGTAGAAGATCATCTGTAGTCAGATAGTAACCTAAACCATTTTGAATAAGCTTATTAGGATTTCCATTAATCACATTATAAGTGGCTGCAATATTAAAATCTTCTATATCTGCATCAGCCCATTTAGAAATCAACCTTTGAAGTCCTAATCTTCTATGGAATATTAAAGGAACCTTTAGTAAATCATCTCTTGTAATAGAATTCTTTTTCATTAAAGGACTATTGGTAGAAAACAGTAGTCCCCATTCAGAAGAATCAGGTAAAGAAATATAATCAAAGTTTTCTATATCAACAGGTTCTAAAAGAACCGCAAAATCTAAACTACCATGATTCAATCTTTCAATCACATCAATCGCATCGCTACTATAAAATTCAAAACGTATTTCAGGATACTTCTCTCTTAGCTTTGCAGCATGTTTTAATAAACTAGACGTAGGATTACCACCAATGCGTATTGTGCCGCTTATTTCATGTGTATTCCCGCTTATATCTTTTTCTGTCTTTTCTACTAAAGTAAGTATTTCCTCAGCACGCTTTCTTAAGAAGACACCATCTTCTGTTAAAGTAATTCTTCTCTTTCCACGAATAAATAATTGTTTGCCTAACTGATCTTCTAATTCCATCATCTGTTTAGATAAATATGGCTGAGAAATATGTAAAGTTTCTGACGCTCTAGTAATATTCTCTTCCTGTGCGACTGCAAGGAAATATTGGAGTAATCTAAGTTCCATTGTATCACCTCATCTTAAGTCTAATAAGTATTATCATTCCTGTCAATTATGATAAACCATTCTATATAAGTATTTGTATATGGTAGGAGAGGGAGACTATACTAGTAGACAAAGGAAAGGATGTATAAAGATGAAAAAGAAACAACTTGATATGCTTCATGGTTTTCTATGGAATAAGATTCCTATATTCGCACTTCCTATTGCAGCCACTGCTATACTAGAGCAGTTATTTAATGCATCAGATATTGCGGTTGTAGGAAACTTTACAGGAACAGGAAAGACAATTGCAGTCGCTGCAGTAGGTGCAAATAGTTCTATTATCTCTTTAATTGTGAATCTATTTGTAGGTATTGCGTTAGGAGCGAATGTTGTTATTGCGAATGCGATTGGACGTGAAGATAAGAAAACAGTACAGAAGGCTGTACATTCCTCAATGGTATTTGCCGTGTTAGGCGGTATTGTTGTTGCGGTGATAGGGGAATGTATTGCATCACCATTACTTCAATCATTGCAGGTACCTCCTGATGTATTCTCAGAAGCTCTTCTTTATTTAAGAATCTATTTACTTGGCATGCCTGTTATACTTCTCTATAACTTTGAAGCAGCCATATTCAGAAGTGTAGGAGACACAAGAACACCTCTTGTATCACTTACTATGTCAGGAATATTAAATGTATTATTAAATCTATTCTTTGTAGCTGTACTCTATATGACAGTCAATGGTGTAGCTGTTGCGACAGTGATTTCGAATGCAGTCAGTTCAATGCTGTTATTGAAGCAGTTATTAAAAACAGATCATATTATTCATGTAAACCTTCATGAATTACGTATAGATATACCTATCTTCCTAAAAATCATGAAAATAGGATTACCTGCAGGAATTCAAAGTGCAGTCTTCGCATTTGCGAATATCGTGATTCAGGGAGCAATTAATAGTCTAGGTACAATTGTAATGGCTGCATCAAGTGCTGCCTTCAATATTGAAATATTTGCTTATGATGTACTTAATTCCTTCTCTCAGGCTTGTACTACATTTGTAGGACAGAACTATGGAGCAGGCAATATCAAGAGATGTCGTAAAATATTATTCCTATGTATTATAGAAGATGCAATTGCGACATTAATAGCTGTATTATTAGTACTCTTTATAGGTAAATCACTTTTATCTATATTCAATAATGATCCGCATGTTGTATCCATTGGCTATACAAGATTATTAATGGTATTTAGTGCTTATACATTCAGTATGTTATATGAGAATATGTCAGGGTATTTACGTGGCTTTGGTATATCACTCATGCCAGCAATTCTTACTATTATTGGTGTATGTGGTGTGAGATTATTCTGGGTATTTGTGATTTTCCCTTTATATCATACATTCCCAGGTATCTTAGCTGCTTATCCAGCAAGTTTATCAACAACTGCATTATTGATGTTTATTCTATTGATGGTAGATCGACCATCTAAGAAATTTAAGGAGAAAGAAAATGAGAAAATTAAATAACGGACACAATATCCCTTCTATTGGATATGGTGTATTTAGAATGACAAATCTAGAAGAATGTGAAGAAACTGTTTATCATGCAATTCGTGTAGGATATCGTTTAATTGATACAGCCGCTGCTTATGAAAATGAAACAGCTGTAGGACGTGGTATCCATAAAGCAATTAGTGAAGGTCTAGTTAAAAGAGAAGACTTATTTATAACAACTAAACTATGGGTTACTGATACAACATATGATCGTGCTAAGTATGCATTAAACAAATCATTAGAAAGATTAGGATTAGATTATGTAGATCTATACCTAATCCATCAGCCATATAATGATTACTTTGGTGCATGGCGTGCTTTAGAAGAACTTTATGAAGAAGGTAAAGTAAAAGCTATTGGTGTAGATAATCTAACAGAAGATAGACTTGCAGATCTTATTTTCTATAATAAAATTAAACCACAGGTCAATATGTTAGAATGTCATCCTTATTGTCAAAGAGAGAATGAAAGACAATATCTAGAAAAAGAGAATATTCTTATGCAGGCCTGGTCACCACTTGGAGCAGGTAATAAAGAGATGTTAGAGGATGAGATTATCTGTGATATTGCTTCTAAGTATCATAAGTCAAGTGCACAAGTAGTATTAAGATGGCTTGTACAAAAGGGTATTGTACCTGTAGTGAAGTCTTCCCATGTATCTAGAATGAAAGAGAATTTAGATATATTTGATTTTGAACTTAATGAGAAAGAAATGAAGAATATTGATTCTTTAGGTGAACATCATCATTATGTGAACCGTAGAGCAACAGGAGAAGCAGTAGAAAGCTTTTTAGAGAAAACATTAGAATATAATGTATAGTGAAATGCCACAGGTTAAATGTCCTGTGGTATTTTTGTACTATGAAAATAAGCGAATATATACTATCATAGAATATGACTATTATGAAAAGAAGGGCTACATATGATAACAGGAGAATTAAAGAATAAAGTAGATAAGATATGGGAGTCGTTCTGGACAGGAGGAATTACTAATCCTTTAGATGTCATAGAACAATTCACTTATCTTATGTTTATTAAACAATTAGATGAAGTAGAAACAAAAAATGAAGCAGATGCTGAATTATTTGGGATGGAGTATGAAGGTTTGTTCCCTAAAGATAAACCATATTTGAGATGGCATCATTTTAAAGACATTGGTAGTGCTGATAAGATGTATGAAATAATGAATAATGAATTATTCCCATTCATTAAGAATTTACAGGGTGATGGAGAATCTTCTTATGCTAGATTTATGAAAGATGCCATCTTTAAGATTCCTACACCAAACCTACTACAGAAAGTAGTGACAGGAATAGAAGGACTCAATACAGAAGAAGAAGATGTAAAAGGGGATTTATATGAATACCTATTAAATAAACTTGCTACTTCTGGAACAAATGGACAGTTTAGAACACCTAGACATATCATTAATATGATGGTGAATCTTGTAAAACCTGTACCTACAGATACAATATGTGATCCAGCAATGGGTACTGCAGGGTTCCTTATTGGCGCTGAAGAATACTTAAGAGAAAAACATAAAGAACTATTCTTAGATGAAAAACTAAATGAACATTTTAATAATAAGATGTTTAATGGTTTTGATATGGATTCTACAATGCTCAGAATTGGGGCGATGAACCTTATTTCTCATAATGTAGATAATCCGCAAATAGAATATAGAGATAGTCTTTCACAGCAGAATATTGATGAAAATAAGTACTCTTTAATCCTTGCAAATCCGCCTTTCAAGGGGTCATTAGACTATGAGGTAGTTGCAGAAAACTTATTATCTGTATGTAAGACTAAGAAGACAGAATTGTTATTTATTGCGTTATTCTTGCGTTCATTACAGGTTGGTGGTAGATGTGCATGTATCGTACCTGATGGTGTATTATTTGGTTCTAGTAAAGCACATAAGAGTATTAGAAAAGAACTAGTAGAGAATAACCAGTTACATGCAGTTATCTCTATGCCTAGTGGTGTATTTAAACCATATGCAGGTGTATCTACAGCTATATTGGTATTTACTAAGACAACTACAGGTGGTACTGATAATGTCTGGTTCTATGATATGAAAGCTGATGGTTATTCATTAGATGATAAACGTTCAGCAGTAGAAGAGAATGATATTCCTGATATTATCCATAGATATGAACATTTAGATGAAGAGAAGGATAGAAAGAGAACAGAACAGAGTTTCTTTGTACCTAAGGAAGAGATTGCAGAGAATGATTATGATCTTTCTATTAATAAATATAAAGAGATTGTTTATGAGAAGGTTGAGTATCGTCCTACTCATGAGATATTAGGTGATATTGAAGCACTTAATAAAGAGATAGAAGAGAGTATTGAGGAATTAAAGTCTTTATTGAAGGACTAGAAAGGAGCTAATGTGGGTGATAAATCTGCATTTGTAAAATGAATGAGTAGATGTAAATTAGAGGAATTCATTTCTTATGAACAGCCGTCAAAATATATAGTCAACAGTGATCAATATGACGATTCTTTTGAGATTCCAGTTTTAACAGCGGGCAAGTCTTTTATACTTGGATATACTGATGAAACGAATAATATATTTGATAATTTGCCGGTGATCATATTTGATGATTTTACTACTTCAGTACAGTTTGTTGATTTTCCATTTAAAGTAAAATCTTCTGCTATGAAGTTGTTAAAGAATACAGAACAAGCAGATATTAAGTATTGTTATTATTTGTTGAAATACTTACAACATACACCTGAAAATCATAAACGACAATGGTTATCTACGACTTCACAGAAGACAGTTGAGTTGCCAGTAATTGAAGAGCAAAAAAATATAGTTAGTAAATTGGATAAGATTTTAGAGGTTATTGATAATCAGAATAAACAATTGGAATTATTAGACGAAGCAATCAAAGCCCGATTTGTGGAGATGTTTGGGGATGTTCAGGATGCAAAAAAACATAGTGATAAACAACTAAAAGATATATGTAATACGGTTACTGGGGGAACGCCATCCACAAAACATGCAGAGTATTATAATGGTACGATTCCTTGGATTTCTACAGTTTCACTTGGACCAAATTATATAGATGGAACTACAGCAAAGGCATTTATCACACAAGAAGCAGTTGATAATAGTGCTACAAAAATAATTCCATCGGGTAGTATACTGTTTGGAACTAGAGTAGGTGTTGGAAAATCATCTATAAATCAGGTTGAAATGTGTACTAATCAAGATATTGTGG
>OLGY01000555.1_pt1 | contig 24963 bp, 19 predicted proteins | sample 1605951 | NCBI WGS metagenome assembly OLGY01 (sample SAMN03283280) | human gut metagenome | biome: human-associated habitat; material: feces | host: Homo sapiens | place: Peru | collected 2012
AAGAAAATACCCCGAAAAAATGAAGCTTGCTTCGTTGGGCAATGAAGCTTGCTTCGTTGGGCAATGAAGCTTGCTTCGTTGGGCAACGAAGCCTGTTGCGTTTTTGGGACAAATTCTATGTGAACACGGATATACAGTGAGAAGGGGAGTTTTTAAGAGAACACGAGATTTGTCGTAGACCCACTGACCAACGGGAAGTAATAGGGCGAATCTACGAATGAGTCCGTGGGACTCTGCTGCTTGAGAATGTCGCACACGGATAACACTGAGGGCACGGATGGGGAGCCTAACTCGGCTCTGCTGCTTGAGGATTAAACGAACACGAATATTGCGAATTGCACGAATATGAGACCGAGGTCTCTGCAGCTGGAGGAGATGAACATAAACCAGGATAAACACCTGACAGTTTTCTTTGGGGATTGTTTGTGTAGGTAGATCAGACTTTACGAGAGTGCGAACTCTCGACTGTCTGGTCTATCTACGCAAACAGAGGCGCTTACGCCTCTTGGTAAACTGTCTGGCGATAAACCGGGATAAACCGTTGCGTGAAATAATGCTTAATTTTTAGTGTTTAGTGGGTAATGTGGTGACTGGCTATGATGGGCAAATGAATGTCGAGGTAAAGCCCTCCAGGCTATTGGTGGTCCGCTTTGATTACCGTGGGCGATGCCCACGGTTACCTACATCGGCAAGCCGACGTGTATTGCCCTCCAGGCAAGGATACCTTATTATATATATACCTTTAATATATATGTATGATGGGGTGTGGATTATATCGGGGTGTATTATGGTTTCTATATTTATGTTTAGTGATATGATATTCAGGGTGAAAGGAAGAAGAAAGATGGGGCGAGGTTTCTTACTTGGTTTCAGGGGTGATGAGGGTGTACCTTTGCAACTGCGATGACAAGCTACACTCGACATAACAAAAGCTAGCATTGTTCTGTTCTCATTTGCATTGTCATTGCAACCGCAGTTCGGAAGTAACAACCACTTATGTCGGACACAGTGACTGCATGTGGAAATACGAAGTCCCATACCGGCGATGGGCAACGAAATGATTAATTATTCTGTGTACATGTTGCAAAATCCTATTCACCCAGAAAAGGGCTCATTGGCTTATGCGAAGCCGCAGGTGAATGAAGTGTTGTCGTTCAGAAAGTTCGTGCAGCATATTGCGGATCACGGTGGTCATAGCCGTGGTAAGGTAAGGGGTGTGCTCTCAGACATGTGCTCATGCCTTGTAGAGATGCTATTGGAGGGTAAGAAGGTGCAGCTGGATGAGCTGGGCGACTTCTGGATTTCGCTCTCAAGTGATGGTGCTGAGTCGTTGAAGACGTTTACTTCAGATAACATCAAGGCGGTGAACATCGTGTTTACTCCGGGTGTTGACTTCGAAAACTTGATTGGCAGAGCGGAGTTTAGTGCCGTGGCGAGTCGTGCCGCACAGGCTGCAACTCTCAAGGCGGAGAAGGCAGGTGATGTCACTGTCAACTTGGATGCTGCCAAGAAGAAGGGCACTGGGGAGACTAAGGAGAATGGTAACACCGAGCAAACTGGTGACAACGTATAGTTGAACCGAATTTTAGCAGTGCCTTGCCTCTAACAGGGAGGCACTGCTTGCCTTTATTATTGTTTAATGCTTAAAACTTATTATTATGTATATGTATCGTTCAAACTTGGATTCGAACACGAATAAGATCTCGTGGTATCAGATTGTGAATGCTGTGGTGCAGGCTATTATCGCTGCGCTCACTGCGCTGGGCGTTAGCTCGTGTACGAACTGGATGAGCTAAAACCGACGGAACACGAAGGACTGAGTTTTTTAAAAGAACACGAATTATCCGAATGACACGAATATAGATACGACAGGATTGCTGGAGTGTTTTAAAGAACACGAATAGTCCGAATGACACGAATATAACTTGGCAGGATTGCTGGAGTGTTTTAAAGAACACGAATAGTCCGAATGACACGAATTATTTTATTCGGTAGATTCGAGTGATTCGTGTTCGTTTTCTTAGAACTGGATTTGTGTTCTGCTTGAGGTTCTAAGGAACACGAATAGTCCGAATTACACGAATATTTTTTATTCGGTAGATTCGAGTGATTCGTGTTCGTTTCATTAAAGCTGGATTTGTATTCTGCCTGAGGTTCTAAGGAACACGAATAGTCCGAATGACACGAATATTTTTTATTCGGTAGATTCGAGTGATTCGTGTTCGCTTTCTTAGAACTGGATTTGTGTTCTATAGGACGATACGTTCGTATTCGAGGTGGTTGGAATGACCGAAATTAAATAGTAATCCAAGTTTATAATCTGTTGCATGAAGATAGTTGTAGACTTGGGAGCGATGGGCTTTATCAAGACTTGATACGGCCTTCAACTCCACTATTATTTGGTCATAACAAACGAAATCGGCTTTATATATTTGCTTTAATGGTTCTCCTTTATAGTATATCACAAGCTCTTTCTCTCGTTTAAAAGGAATTCCTCTAAGCTTTAGTTCCTTTTCCAAGGCTTCTTGATAGACTGCTTCTAGGAATCCACAACCTAACTGATTGTATACTTCCATTGCAGCGCCAACAATATCGTAGCTTTCTTGTTTAAAGTATATCATATCAACTCATTTTTATAAACACGAAGGACGTTTTTTAAAAGAACACGAATTATCCGAATAACACGAATTTTTTTATTCGGTAGATTCGAGTGATTCGTGTTCGTTTCATTAGAGCTGGATTTATGTTCTGCTTGAGGTTCTAAGGAACACGAATTATCCGAATGACACGAAGTTTTATTTTATTCGGTAGATTCGAGTGATTCGTGTTCGTTTTCTTAAACCCAGGATTTGTGTTCGTTTCTTACTTCGTGGTCATATGGAAGAAGCGGGTGAGGCGGCTACCGAGGCTACGATCCTTGTTATCGATATAGGCATCGAGGACACGGATGGTTGGGGTGAGAGGGATGAGGTCGTAGTCAGCGATGGAGGCTGGAACGAGGCAGCTGTTGCCTTCGCGGAGGATGACTTCATCGCCTGTGGAGCGCACATGGAGTTTGCAGTCGCCATTGACGCACATAGTGATGATGAAACTATCGTATTTCAACAGGTTGCGATGGAATGGTTGGCTGACCTCAAGGACACGGACGCTGAAATATGGTGAGCTGATGACGAGGTTGGCACGGTTTTCGTCGTTCTGATATTCGGTGCGGTATTCGTCGACAACATTGTAGTCGAGGGCTTGGGATGCGAGGTCTACATGTAGCTGACGTGGACGACCATCGAGGCCTGGACGATTGTAGTCGAAGATGCGGTAGGTAAGGTCGGACGACTGCTGAATCTCGGCAAGGAGGATGCCGCTGCAAATGGCATGGACTCTGCCTGCAGGGAGATAAAAGACATCGCCACTTTTCACTTCATGGCGTGCCAAGACATCGGTGATGCTGCCGTCTTCGACACGTTTCTTGAATTCGTATTCTGATATTGGCTGTTTGAATCCGGCATAGAGGTAGCTACCTGGTTGTGCATCGATGACGTACCACATCTCGCTCTTACCCATCTTATTATGTACGCGTGCTGCCATCTCGTCGTTGGGATGGACTTGAATGCTGAGGTCACGTTTGGCATCGATGAACTTGGCAAGCAGAGGGAGCTTGCCATTGTAGCGGTCGCTGACGGCTTTGCCGAGGATTTCTTCAGGGGCTGAAGATACTACGGAGATGAGGTCGCGACCTGCGAGGGGACCATTGGCTATGATGCTGGCATTGTCGGGCACTGCACTGACTTCCCAGCTCTCGCCGATGGTTTCGTCGGTTGTTGGGAGTCCTTTGTATGGTCTTATCTTATTGCCGCCCCACACTATCGTGTGAAGGTTTGGCTGGAATAGGAATGGATACATGGTAAGAAAAAGAATTGCAGGTGAGGCTGTTATATTGTGTTTAAAACATATAGCTGAAGGAGGTGAGGAGCTGCTGATAGTCGGACTGGAAACGGACGTGGGTGGAGTCGTCGAGGTTTGGGGAATTGACGAGGCGTTCCAGTTCTTGCAGCACCTTGGCTCCCATATTAAAGATAGGAGTGCAGATGGAGTTGGCGTGATCGGCGAAGGTGGCGTAGTAGTAGCCAATTTCTTCGATGATGAATTGGAGTGTGCGCCATGCTTCGTGAATCTGCATACGGTCGTGAGCCATCTCGTCGAGAACATACTTGCGGAGATATTCTATATTCTCTGCCTGTGCCGGCACATCCTTGGCGGTTTTGACAGGATGAAAGTAGCGGTCGATGAGCACCTGCTGTTCGTGGAGATTGCGTTGATAGAACGTATCGCTATCGACAGCTGTTGCGGATGGTTCCACTTCTTCGAATCGTTCGGCATGGACTCCAGATATGGCTACGCTCATGCCTCCAATCTCCATAACGAGCTTGCGGTCGCGGTCGATACGGATGATGTATCCGGTCAAGTCTGCCATGTCGCCTGTGGTGATGCGGAGCAGAATGCGGTTGCGAGCGTAGTAATGGAAGGGGTGAAGGAGGAAGCGTATGCGTTCGGGTGAGGTCTCGCTGATACACATGAATGGTCGCATCTGGGAGTCGGGAATGCGTGCCACGCGACCGGTGCTACAGTTCTTGCAGAGGTAATAGCCTGGGAAATACCAGTCGAGGTAGGATTGGATTTCTTTTGGATTGCCTTTGATGAAGACGAGACCGCTGAAAGTTGGCATCTCTTTGCCATGAACGCTCCTTGTATCGTTCTTACGGAAGTATCTGATGGTTTTGTGAACGAAGAATGTCCTGCCATCTCTGCGCAGCCACTCTTCGAATTTGGCTACACGACTATGATGGACGAAAAGGTAGGACCAAGTGGCTGGTGGTGGCGAAAAGCATAGTTTCACCTCAGCGCCAACAGAATCTGTTGACCCAGTAATTTGAGTACCCTTCGGAAGACTTGTATCTTCGTTGGCTGTAGAAAAAGAATTCGTACCATCCGGTTTCATAAACTCTTTTCTACTTTATGTCAGCGGCTGCAACCTGCATTTGAGCAGATTGTGCAAGCCTTATCAGATATGACTTCGCTTGCATAGTTCTTGTATTTTATGCCTTGTTATATATTATAAGGTGTACAAAATTAGGTATTTTGTATGAAAAGAACAAGAAAAACTGGACGTTTTTTCATTGGAAACGGATAAAATTGGGATAAACGGAATGTATGGACTTGAATGAACCAAAAAAAGCCTCACCCCCTGCCCCTCTCCAATAGAGAGAAAAAGCCTCACCCCCTGCCCCTCTCCAAAAGAGATGGGAGTGATTAGACTTGAAGGCGCTTAGAGGAAGAACACGAGATTTGTCGTAGACCCACTGACCAACGGGAAGTAATAGGGCGAATGACACGAAGATCGGTTGCTGGTTTTTAAACGAACACTAATATCGCAAATCTACACGAATAGCCCTGTGGGCTCGGCTGCTTGAGGTTTAAACGAACACGAATCGGGCGAATGACACGAAGAATGAGAGTTTGACCAACACAGGGTATTTAGCTTGGTTTATGTTTTTTAAAGGTAAAAGGGTAAAAGGGTAAAAGAATAAAAAGGTAAAAAGGTAAAAGAAAAAAAGAGAAGAAGGAGGAAAGGTAGAGAACAAACCATTAACTTTATTTAACTAAGGTTATTATACAAATAATAGAAAAAGAAAGTATTTTTGCAAAGAATTTTACCTATTGAAGTCTAATAGTATTAAGGATATTGCTTGTATGAAAATTTACAATATCATCCTAAAAGTAGTGCTGTGCTGCCTGCTGTGCATATTCAATATTGGAATGGCATCGGCAGACATAAGGAACGAACGCATTCTGATTATCACTTCGTACAATCCTGATACAGAAAGGACGAATGCTAACCTTTCGGAATTTTTCAGAAAATATAAGACTTTGACTGGCTCTACAACAAACGTTTGTGTGGAGACTATGAACAGCAAGAATCTGTCGGAAGCACCATTGTGGAAGAACAGAATGGAGGGAATATTGAAGAAATATACTAACGAACCTCCAAGCCTTATTATACTGTTAGGACAGGAGGCTTGGGTGTCTTATTTGGCGCAAACTTCGGAATTGGCACACAAGACTCCTTCGATGGCGGCAATGGTGAGTACGAACACTATAGAATTACCGAAAGGAATTAAAAACTTAAGAACTTGGATGCCTGAAAGCAAGGAGTATACTGACTTCAAAGACTTTAATATAGTGGGCGGAATATTCTATAAATATCATGTAGGCCGCAACATAGAACTGATAAAAGACTTCTATCCTAACACAAGGAATATTGCTTTTCTTTCTGACTTTACGTTGGGTGGTCTGACGATACAGGCTTTGGTCAGAAAGAAAATGACAAAATATAAGGATTTAAATCTGCAGCTGATAGATGGTAGACGATATACGCTGTTTGGTGTTAGCAAACAGTTGAAGGATATTAAGGATGGCACAGTATTATTAATAGGTACGTGGAGAATTGACAGTAGCGAGAACTATGTGTTGGCTAATACAACGGGTGTGTTGCGCGATGCTAACCCTAACTTGCCTGCTTTTTCTATGGCTTCGGTAGGTATGGGCAATTGGGCTATCGGCGGATATACACCAGAGTTTGGTCTTGTTGGTGAAGACTTGGCAGACATTGCCTATGACTATCTGAAGGTAAAAATGCCAAGTAGCGATTTGTTTAAAATTCGACATAGTGGCTATACTTTTGACAAATCGAAGCTCATTAAATTTGACTTATCAGAAAAATATATTCCTGCTAACTCTATCATAATAAACCAGACAGAAAACTTCTATTCCAAGAACCGAAAGATGATATTGTGGATATTGTCGTCGGTGCTTGTATTGGTGTTTGGATTGTTTATTGCGATATATTATATTGCTCATATCCGCCGACTGAAGAATGAATTGGAGAAGAAGAGTCAGGAGTTGGCAATAGCTAAGGATAAGGCTGAGGAGGCAAACAGGCTAAAAACGGCTTTCATCGCTAATATGAGTCATGAAATACGCACTCCGCTGAATGCGATAGTGGGATTCTCGGAGTTGCAATGTATGGACGATTATTCGAATGAGGATAAGATTGAGTTTGAAAAGATTATAAAGGAGAATTCAGCTTTGCTGCTAAATCTTATCAACGACATATTGGATATTTCGAGAATAGAATCGGGGCGTGTGACGATAGATTATCGTCCGTGTGACTTGGTGAAGCTATGCCACAGTTGCTTGATATCTGTGAAACAGGCAAGGCCGTTGGAGCACGTGGAATATCAGGAGCAATATCCTGTAGACTCGCTATATATAAAGACTGACGTGTTGAAGTTTAAGCAGGTGATAATAAATCTGCTCACTAATGCCAGCAAGTTTACTAAGGAGGGACATATTAGATTGAGCTTCAGTGTGGACGATGGCAACCGCTTTGTTACTGTGACTATCAGCGATACTGGAATAGGCATTCCTAAGGAGAAGGCAGAGATGGTGTTTGAACGTTTTGTGAAGCTGAATCAATATGCGCAGGGTACGGGCTTGGGACTATCGCTATGCCGAATTATCGTAGAGAGGTTGGGCGGAAAGATATGGCTCGACACATCGTATACGGAGGGTGCGAGATTTATGTTTAGCATTCCTCTGACTATAGCACAGAAAGACGAACTGGCGGAAGACCAGGAATAAAAATAGAGCTATGTACTCATGATTAACACCCTAACTTGATTATTATGGAAACAAAGAAGAAAATCCTCATAGCAGAGGATAACGCAAGCAATTTTAAGCTATTAGACGTAATTTTATCAAAAGACTTTGAGCTACTGCATGCTTGGAATGGCAAGGAGGCGGTAGAATTGTTTGAGCAGCACAAGCCTGAGCTGGTGCTCATGGATATCACTATGCCTGTGATGAATGGCTACGAGGCTACGACAGAAATCAGGAAGCTTTCTGCTACGGTGCCTGTAATAGGTCTCACTGCCCGTGCCTTTTCTGACGACGAGCAGGAGGGCTATGACTGTGGTATGACGGAGTATATGACTAAGCCTATCAACATAGTGCAACTACGTATGCATATTAGCAAGTTGTTGGGATAGCGCTGGTGTGGTTTTAAGACAACAAACACAACATGTACAACCAATACAACCTTGAAAAAACGAACACGAATCACTCTCTACCGAATAAACAAAGATTCATTCGGAGATTTACAGCAATTGGACTTTAAGACCTAAGGAGAGACCGAAGACATCCCAGAAGTCGGCTTTGCCGTTGCGGAAGAAGGTCATGAAATAGATGTCGCAGGTGCTAAGTTCATAGAATGCGGTGATGCTCTTGATATAACGGTGACGATTGTTGGGGACAGTCTTGGTGATACGCTGACCAACGAAGACGTTAGGGCGGAACTTGGTGGAGAAGGGATAATAGCCACTGCTATATTTGGCTGGCTGCTTAGCCCAAAACTCATGCCCAAAGACTGTGTTGAAATATAAGCCACATTCCAGGGGTTCAAGTTCCCAACCATCGTCGAGGTATATAGACCAAGGAATATAGTTTTCTTTGAGAGTCATGGTGAGCTTAGCTCGTTTGGAATCATATTTCGGGATATAACCAAAGAGCAGATGCGTTTCCCATTGGCGACGTTTGCCATAGTCCCAACCTACACCGATGGAAGCAAGTCCCATGTTGCCAGCAAACTGGAGAACATGCTGTGTAGGGATGAGATTTGACCAACGCTGACGATAGCGATGGACACGATGGTCGTAGTGACCATTGTGAGCGGAGGTATCGCAGAGGATGCTGTCGCTAAGGGTGATAGCATTAGCATTGATGGCTGCAAAGAGAGCAAATGCAGCCATGAGGAATTTAAAGACTGATGACTTCATTTGCATATCCATTAGGAGTTATTGTAAAAATACGATATTTGCGTTTCTTGGCTGCTGCCACCTCATAGTAGATAATGCCATTGTTGAAGAAGTCGTGTTCATCTATCTGATGACCATGACCATAGAGGCAGAACATGAGGTTGGGGAAGTTCATAACATAATAGTTGAAAGGTTTGAGCACATTATTATTAAACTGCTCGCTATATGGTGCAGCATGCATACAAGCCACACTACGATCGAAGAGCGCAGAGTCGCGAGTAGCCTCAGCTTCGAGGAAGTCGAAGTCGGGCACAGGCTCTGAGTAGTCGTACTCTATGGCATTGGTATTTATCATTATGAATTTTACTCTTCCGGCAATGAACGAGAAGTCGTTGTTGCCAAACATCTTAGCATAGACCTCGTTGCCTGTGCCAAGGCAGTCGTGGTTGCCCTGCATGACGACGAAAGGTTTGCGCAAGCGTTGTAGTCGCTCACGAGCAAGGGAGTATTCGAGCGTAGAACCAAAGTCGGTGAGATCGCCGAGGTGTATAACAAAGTCGATGCTATCTCGGCGGTTGATATCTGCAATCTCTGCTTCAAGGTCTTTGTACCATTGGTGGGAGTCGCTGATTACAGCAATATGCATAGTGTCTTTATCGAGACACAGCTGTTCGATAAGTTTGATGTTCTTGGCATTGAGGTCGGTGGTGCCTTTTACGCGAGTGTCGTAGGGATGAATATCGAAGACGGAGTCGCAGGATGTGAGGGATAACACTATCAGAGCCGAGAGCAAAAGGATGTGTACAAAATGTTTCATTCGCTATATTTTAGTATGCAGCAAAGATAACACTTTTATATTAAAAACTAAAGAAACATTGGCAGTTTTTGTAAAAGATAAGAAAATATGGACAAACTTGGCAATAAGAGTGAAGAACGAAGAGTGAAGAATCCATTAGTCTTTGTGGCTATTTAATTCTTCACTCTTCGTTCTTCACTCTTCACTTAACAGATGCGCTGGAAGAAGGTTAGGACTTCCTCCCATGTTTTGAAGGTGTCGGAGGCAAAGGCGATGGTGGTACCCATGAAGTCGCGAGGAGGATTGCATGAGATGTAATAGTCGCCGATGAGAGCCTTAGGCTGATTGGTGAAGATGACATGGTCGTGGGCTGGAGTAGAGAGATATTGTTCGCACCACGACATCATATCTGTGACGTAGGTATGGGAATTGGTAGGGCATGGTGCCACGATATATACATCGAAATGCTCTATCAGAAATTCGTAGGCTTTGACGAGACTCGACTTCGGCTTGCGATAGCTATCCATCAGGGCATCAGCATCGATATACAAGGCAGGGCGTTCCCTACCCTCTTGTTTGTCGCTTATCCAGCGTATCACAGGTACCACACCATGAAAGAAAGAGCTATCGTCCATGCGATGTTCGCCATGGAAGTGGGCAGCATGAGTGTAGTGTTGGCAGAAGAGGTCGAAGGTGTGGACAACAGGGTCGTTGTCGCCAAAGAGTCCATAGACATGGTCGTTGTCGTCGGCAGCATGTTGGAAGTTGAGTTCGCATATCTCGCGGTATTCCTTTTCCAGAGCTTTGGTTACGAGAAACTCTGTTTCGCCATCAGCACGAGGATTCTGCCATTGCTGTTTGCCGGTCATGCCATGCTCCTTCATGGTGTCGTGCATGCCGAAAGCAGGGTTGACACAAATACGGTCGAAGCCATAGAGTTGTTCGGCATACATACCACCCATGGAAGTACCAATGATAAGGTCGGGCTTTTCGCGCTCACAGACATCGTGGAGCAGGCTCATAGCCTCAGCAGGATGAAGTGGCATGTCGTAGGCTATGACCTCGGCATTAGGGAATGTTTCGCGTATGCGAGTAACTGTTCCTGACTGGGCTGAAGAGCCGAAGCCATGGATATACATTATCTTTTTGCCCGCCATGAGGTCGGGATATTGTTTGATGTAGGGATTTTCCATAATAGAAAGCCTCACCCCCAACCCCCTCTCCAAAAGAGAGTGGAGTAATTAGACTTGAGGGCTGAGAGAGTGAGTTTTTTTATTTAAATATTATTATACTATTTGTAGGAGCTCACGGATGTTGGAGATTTTAGTGACTCGTGTGTGAGCATATTCTTCAGTCTTTTCGTATTCCCAAGTGTGGTGGGTAGGGATGTAGACGGCAGAAGCGCCGGTGGCTATGGTAGGCTCGACATCGCTCTTGAAGGAGTTGCCAACCATAAGGAGGTCGTCGGGCTTGACACCAGCAAGGCGACATAAGGCACGTACGGCATCGGGAGTCTTGTCGTTGACAACTTCAACGAGGTCGAAATAATGACGGAGACCAGAACGGTCGAGTTTGCTATTCTGGTCGAGGAGTTCGCCCTTGGTGAAGACTGCGAGCTTGAGTGCAGAATTGTCGGACAGCTCTGTGAGCACCTCCTCTACACCATCAAGCGGATTAGGGTCGAATGTGAGGAGCTGTCTGCCAAGTTCCATTATTCGGTCTATACCCTTGCCACCGATTCTGCCTTCCGTCATTCTGTTGGCATTCTCTATCAGAGAGAGCATGAAGGCTTTTACACCAAAGCCGAGAAGCGGCATGTTGGCACACTCTGTGGCAAAGAGGTTTTTCTTGACCTCGTCGGGAGCGATGCCATAATCAGATAGTAGAGAGGCATATTTCTCTTCGATATTTACGAAATGCGACTGGCAGTCCCAAAGGGTGTCGTCGGCATCAAAGGCTATCAATTTGTATTTAGTCATATATTTATAGGGATTATGTTGCAAAGGTACACTTTTTCTGCATTATGTGTGGAGAAATAAATAAAAAACATTATATTTGCACATTATATGACTAATACATAATAAAGATTACATAAACTAATAACATAACTGACCAACCTATGCAGACATGTCCAAAATGTAAACAGCTCATTGAAGACGACAGCTGGTTTTGTGACCAATGTGGTACAGAACTGATGGTTTGTCCTTCGTGTCGTACGATAAAAAGAGGTATGACATGCAACCAATGTGGTACAAAACTTGTGACCGCAAAGGCTTTTGCCCAGAATGGAGGTAGCGTGAAAGATCCAACTACTCCACCTGTGGGCAATACTCAGAATGTCGGTCCTTCGCCAACTCCAAACGTAAATCCTAATCCAAATTCTCAGCCACATACAGGCTTTGTAGGGCAGCATACGCCTAATACTGGGCAGCCTATGCCAAATACAGGGCAGCAAGTGGTAACCCCAGGTCAGCCGATAGCGGATACGAATTCAGACCGCACGATGCGTCCTGGAGCTACGCCTCCTCCTCCACCTCCGCGTCAACCACAGGCAAAGCCAGGACATCTGGTTTGTCAAAACCCATCGATAAGGTTGGGTATTGGCGATGGTGCTATAATAGGTAGACGCGGAAGCTATGCCCAGGCATTTGCAGGACAAGGATATGTGTCGGGCAACCATGCCCGTTTGCAATATAATGTCTGCGGACAATTTGAGGTAGTAGACCTTGGTAGTACAAACGGCACATTCGTGAACGGACAGCAGTTGACACCAAACATGCCAAGAGTGGTGAACGTAGGCGACATAGTGAAGTTTGCCAATTTGGAATTTGCGGTACTGATTTAAAACCTGATGAAGCTATGATAATATCTTGCAATTTAATATCAGACGTTGGACTGAAGCGTACCAACAATGAAGACATAGTGTTGCTGAATGGCGATTTCTATAGAGATAATGCCTATCAGTCGACATTCACACTCAACGACAACGCACGTATGGCAGCCATAGTGGCAGATGGTATGGGCGGACATGCAGGTGGAGAATTTGCCAGCGAATTAGCTGTGCAGAGTTTCCAAACTTTTGTGGAAACACTACCTGCAATGGTTGACATTGCAACACTACAGAATTTGATAAAGTCGTGGGCTACAGATGCTCACTATATGATAAAGCACAAGGGCGAAGAGATGCCACAATTCTATAATATGGGAACAACATTCGTAGGATTGCTCTTCTATAACGGTAGTGTGAACTGGATAAACATCGGCGATAGCAGAATATACAGATTTCGCGATGGTATATTACGACAGTTGAGTACTGACCACTCGATGCGCGAAAAGGAGAAAGACCCAACGATACCGTCGAACATAATATACAACGCACTGGGAGTGGGAGAAAGTGTCTTTGCCGATGTAGAGGATATTACACAGAAAGTGATTCCGGGCGATAAGTTCATCATATGCTCAGACGGTTTGTCGGATATGGCAGACGACGAGACTATAGAGAGTGTGATGGAGAATGGCGGTAGCGCACCAGAGTTGGTGGCTGCAGCAAAAGAGGCAGGAGGTAAAGACAACATCAGCGTGATGGTTGTAGAAATAATTGAATAGAAATTAACCTAAACAAATATAATACAATGGATCAATTTCAACAGCAACAGCAGCAGGAACAGCAACGCCAACAGACTGCTGCTACGCAAAGCTACGATAATAACACCCCAAACTATACATGTCCGCATTGCGGAGCGGCAGTAGACTTCCACATGGAACTTTGTCCACATTGTCATCATCCGCTACACCCTGATGTATGTACATACTGCGGTGCAGAGATGGAGCCAGAAGATCAGTTCTGCTGTGAATGTGGCGGTCCACGTAAGGGTATCACCTGTCCTATATGTGGCACATTGAACTTCCGTAGTTTCTGCAGTCATTGCAATACTCCTCTCGACGACCTTGCAAGAGCAGAGGTAGAGAAGGCACAGCGCGACCCTGTATATAAGAAGGCGGTATCGCTGGCAGAACAGATGGCTGAACTGGAAGAGCAGATTATGGCTGCAGAAAGAGAAGCCAGAATGCCTGATGATGGTGGTGACTTTGATATTGAAGAAGAGGAGGATGTTGAAGAACTGGACTTTGAGACCGTGATGGAGCTTAGCGAGGAGGACAAGAAGTTGATGGAGCAATATCATCAGCTATTGGGAACGACTCCTACTCCTATAAACAATACGCCAAGACCTACGCCAAAGCCTCAACAGCAGGTGCAACAGAAGAAGAAGGTAGACAAGAAAGCACGCGTGGGTGGTGCAGACTTGGCTGCTATGAAGGCTGAATATCAGCGACAGATGCAGGAGATGCAGTCGCTATTGAACGCCATGCAACCAGATGCCAATACTACACCACAGATGCAACGCAACTTCTGTTGTGCACACAAGGTGGTGGTGACAACACAGAGATTGGTTAGACGACCAACAACATGGATTTGCAACTATTGCGGTTGTGAGCACAATCAGCCAAGCGAATGCACCAGACCTGAGTTGGGAGGTGTATGGAAATATAATTCTTATACAGAAACCGTACGAACCATAGAAACAAGATAAGCGACATGAACGATTCAACTATAATCCCTAACGATGGCACTATTCGCCCTGGTGCAAACAATGGCGGAAACAATGACTCTACTGTAAGACCATCGGCAGATATGAATGACAATGGTAGCACCGTGAGACCGGGAATGAATGACAATGGTAGCACCGTGAGGCCAGGAATGAATGACAATGGTAGCACCATGAGACCAAACACAGGAGCTGGTGGCGACAGCAACGCTACAGTTAGACAAGCTGCAGGAAACGGCAACACGGGAAGCGGAAGTACCATTCGTGCCAATAGCGACAACGGAGGAACCATCGTTGCCAATGGCAATATGGGCGGAAGACCACAGCAGGCAGCACAAACACAGGCTGCCAACAGCGCTAATGCAGACTATAAGAACCAAAAGGGTGCTATTTTTGGTTTGCCTGATATTTTTATTGATGGCAAGAAGTTGCACGTGGTGGAATACTTGAAGCAGGTGTCGGGAGAGGCACAGTTGATAAAGGTAGAGAGCAAGGGTAAGCAATATATGCTGAAGCTATATCTCTCGGGAATACATCCTAACCACGACATGCTGGAGAAGGTGAAGACTATACCTCAGGGTATGCCTGGACTGATGCGACTATATAAGCACGGTACATGGACAAGTCCGAATGACGACAAGGATGTGCGCGACTATGAGATTATGGAACTCTGCGAGGGTGGCACTCTGAGCGACCTCGACCTAAAAGGCGACGAAGAAAGATGGAAGAAGCTTGCTATGCAAATGGCGATAAGTATCGACCTATGCCACAAGAGAGGTTTCTTACATCTCGATGTAAAGCCAGACAACTTTCTCTTTGTAGACAAGCAACGCACAAACCTGGTGTTGGGCGACTTCGGACTTGCTGTTGCGATAGATGCTAATGGTAAAGGACAATGTTCGCAGGCAAGGACAAAGAAATATGCAGCACCAGAGATATATTCGCATATCGAAGGTCAGCTTATCGATGTTGACGACAAGAGCGACTTCTACTCTCTCGGTATCTCGCTGATGAGAATATGGATGGGACAAGAGGAGTTTGACAAGATATTCGAAGGCAAGAACGAACGTCAGCTCATAAAGATGAAGCAGTATGAGCAGATACCGATGCCTACAGGACTCAGCGCACATTCGTTGTCGCTGATAAAGGCACTGTTGTTGTTCAACAATAGTGAGCGTGCTGGTTTTGCAGATATACAGAGATGGATTAAGGGCGAGAACCTCGTGGAAGACGAGGCTGCAGCAAACCAGAATGCACCACAGATGAGCATCGTTTACAATGGTGCGAAGAATCAGGTGGCACACTCTATGAACGAGCTTGCACATTTCATGCTTGAAGACCAAGAGTTGGCAAAGAAATATCTGTATAGTGGAAAGCTGTCGAAACTTATCGACCAAACTAACCCAGAGATGGCTCTTAACATAGACCAGATAACTGAAGAGTGGTATCCAAGCAATAAGTCTGCCGGTCTTGCTGCTGCCATCTTCACCTTGGATGAGGAATATCCATGGACCGATGTCAAGGGCAAACAGATGAGCACATTTGCTGAGATTGCTGAGTCGCTGTTGTATAACTTTGACCAATATTGCGAAGACCTGAAAGACAAGGATCATACATTCTATGTATATCTGCGTGTGAATGGTGAACAGGCATGGGCTGACAACATATACAAGCAGTTGGAGAAGAACGCTCAAGACAACCTGCTGAGATTTATCTACGAGTATAATGCCAAGTTGCCTTTCCGCATCGTTACTACCGGCAATCAGATACACTATGTTGACAATATCAACGATGTGCTACAATATGGTGAAAACCTTAGCGATGACTCTAAGTGGGAGATAACATGCGGTGGATTCACTAAGTGGGTGAACTCACGCAACGGTATGATTGCTGCCGAGGTAGAGAAATATTTGCAACAGAAGAAGTGGGCTACAGAATGCTATCCTGGAGTGTTGTATCTGCTGAATAAGCAATGTGGTTACAACTACAAGATTGTTGCAGATGCCAAGGATCCTAATGCACAGTTTACTCCTGCTCAGTTGGCAGCAAGACTCAACAAGTTGGTTTCTGACTACGGACAGAATTCGGATAAGTATACCTTCTTCCAGGAGTTTATGAATATCGAGGGGTCAAGACTGGAGCAGTATCTCACTGTGCGCGGTTTTAGGAACCAGATAAACTACATAAAATATTGTTTCGACCTGAAGAGCCAGACCAATACAGGCAAGCCTGGTCCATACAACAAGATAATAGCTGCATATAAGTGTATAGCCGGAATGGGAGCTACACCTTATTATATATGTGGCAGTAAGAAGCTTACTTCGCTTGCCGACGTAAACAAACTCACCAATACAGAGAAGAAAAACGAATATACAGGCAGACAGCTTGGCAACTGGCTGACTATCTTCTTCCAAGAGAATCCAAAACTGAATCTGAATCAGGCTTATACCTACGAGCTTGAGACAGAGAAATACTTGAAGTATATAGAAGGCTTCAACAGTAGCGACCATTATGTAAGCAGATTCCGTCAGGCTGTAGACAAGACAGAGGCATGCGTAGACAAGATATTCAGCTTGAGAAAGCGTGTGCTAACACTAAGATGGGTGGTGATACTGTTGGGCTTGGTGCCATTGGTAGGTTTGGCACTATACTCACTTATCATGGGTTTGCCTTTCGATGGAAATCCATTGGAAACATTCAACTCTACGGTATTTGCTATATTGTTCATAATATGCACCATAGGCTTCTTTGCACTATCAGAAGGAGAAGGCGGATGTATAGGCGAACTGATATGGGGCGGACTGATAGCGCTGGCGATATATTGGGGACTGTACTTTATACTAAAGCTACTGATGCCATTTGCAGGATATATCGTGGCAGGCTTGCTACTGCTATACGCATGGAAGATATATAGCGCATGTATCGGTTCGGTAAGTATTAACAATACTACCGACTTGCTTGGCAACGACGAACTTGTGGTGGCTCCATTGCATTTCGCTTACAGATCTAACGAGAGTATCTCGCAGTTTACACCAACCGTAGCACTAAGAACAGAGAACGAAGAGGCTTATCTTGAGAATGTAATTCAAAAGATTAAGAAGAAGACACTCTGGTCGGTGGTTACCTCGATACTCATCTCTTCGCTACTGATACTTATGGGAGCAGCAAAGGGTCTAAGCTTCTCTTCATCAGATACAGAAATCGCAACCGTGCTAAATGGCTCATGGAATGGAGAATTCCAAGGCAAAGCAGCAACATTGGTTATAGACAATGTAGACGAGAAGACTGGCGAGGTGAATGGTACTATGTTTGTAAAGTTTAAGAATCTTGCGCAAGAGAGTGTTTCGGGAACTGCTAAGGATGGCGACAAGATAACACTCGAACTCAAAGACAATGTGCAGAATGGTGTACTCGATGGTACATATATTATATATGTAGACAAGAGTGCTGGCACTATGGAATGTCAATACAGCAATTCTAAGACTGGCAAGGAGGTAGGCTTCACACTCACAAAAGATGGAAGTGCAGAGAATGTAGCTGACGAGGCTGACGTTGTTGAGACTACTAGCAAGAATAGTAGCAACAAGAAGAACAGCAATAAGAACGAGAATAGTCAGAAGAGCGAGACAAATAGCAGTAGCTCAAATGCAAGTTCGAACACTCAGGCTAAAGAAACTTCAAAACCTGCAAGACATAACATCAACATCCAGGGTTCATCGTCGTCGCATTCTATCAATGCCAATAGTGGAAGTAGACATCAATCTACTCCAAAGCACGAGAATAGCAATAGCGGAGGATATAATATCAATGTGAACTCATCAAGCAATAGCAGTGGTGGTTTCAGGCTTGAAGAAATTAACTAATAGTTGTTTAAGAAAAACGAATTATTATGATCTGCCCACAATGTCAGAAACAAAATAGAGAGCAGGCACACTATTGCAAATGGTGTGGCTCTGCTCTATCTAATGACAATACTGGTCCTCTTGCCGACTTGGTGGGAATGGACAATGTAAAGAAGCAACTGATGACCCTCGTAGCACGCTACGAGGAACATCAGCGCAGAATGAAGACTACGGGAGTGAGCCAACCTTTCACCGCTAATATCATTATCAGTGGTGAGATGGGAACAGGCAAGACTATGCTCGTAGAGATGATTGAGAAGCTGTTTAGTCAGAAAGGTATGACTAAGCATCCTGCTACATATATACTGAATAGCGAGGAGTTTGATGCTTTCCGCAATGCAAAAGACTTTGATGCAAATCTGGCTAAAGCCAAGGGCGGAATACTATGTATAGATGCTGTGCATAAGCTATTGCCAGACGGACAAGATACCAATACCACATCTTTGGACCGTATATTCAGCGGTGTGCAAACTTGGAAGGGAGACCCATTCGTGATATTGTGCGGATGGTCGGTAGTGTTAGACGGATATTTGAAGAACAATCCAAACATCCGCGACCGCTTCGACTTGGTGATAAACCTACCGGGATATACCTACGAAGAGCTTACTGAAATATGCTCACGCAGACTGTTGTTGACACACGGATTAGGACTCAACGAAGATGCACGCAAGAAACTCTTGAGAGTGGTAAGGCAGGCTAAGCGCGACAGACTTACCGACACCAATGGTTATTATGCAAAGAACCTTGCTGACGCAATAGCCATAAAACATGCAGGCAAGGGGCCACAGGCTTCTACGATAATCACTCCCGACGAGATTGATGGTAAAGAATACGTGGAACTATCGTTCGACGAAGCTATCAAGCAGATGGATAAATATATCGGTGTGGACAAGATAAAGGATAATATCCGCAATCTAACCACAATGATGAAGATGCAGGCAGAGCGAGAAGGCACAGAGGTGAAATGCAAAGACCACTTCCTGTTCTTGGGTAATCCGGGTACTGGTAAGACTACTATTGCTCGTGTGTTTGCTGACGTGATGGCTGCTATGGGAGTATTAAAGGTGGGACAACTCATTGAGGTGTCACGAAAAGACCTTGTGGCTCCATACGTAGGACAGACTGCACCAATGGTAGAAGCTGCTGTAAACAAAGCTATAGGCGGTATACTATTTATTGACGAGGCTTATACACTGAGCCAAGGTGAAAACGATAGTTTCGGTAAAGAGGCTATCGACACATTGCTTAAGCTTATGGAAGACCGCCGTGGTGATTTCATATGTATTGCAGCAGGCTACGACCTGGAGATGAACGATTTCCTCGGTACAAACTCTGGATTGGCATCGCGCTTCAACGAGACTATACACTTCGACGACTATACAGGCGAACAACTCTACGACATCTTCCAGATGATGATGAAGGGTAATAAGCTTACGCTAAACCCTGACGACGAAACCTGGACACGCAACTACTTCAAGAAGATGTACTTGATGCGTGGAGCTAAGTTTGGTAATGCTCGCGACGTGAGAAATGTCTTGGATAAAGCAAAGAAGGAACAGGCACATCGACTATTGGAACTACAGAAGGTGGATCCACAAGCGGCAATGCAGCAAAACTGCATTATAACTAAGGACGACATCTGTAGCGAAGACGAAGACAAGGGTGTAGACCAGGTATTGGCAGAGCTTGATGCATTTGTCGGTATGGACAGCATAAAGAAGCAGGTACGCGAACTTGCCAACAAGATACAGATAGAGCGCATGAGTATGGCAGCAGGTATAGGAAGCGCAGAGCTGACACCTGTGCATATAATCCTTACCGGCAATCCTGGAACAGGAAAAACCACAATAGCACGAAAGCTTGGAGAGATTTTCAAGGCCATAGGCTTGTTGCCAACAAGCAAAGTTGTGGAGCGTGAACGCAAGACGCTGGTGAGCAAATTCATGAACGAGAGTGCGCAACTTATGAACAAAGCCTGTGACGACGCCATGGGCGGTGTGCTATTTATCGACGAAGCCTACAACCTGGCACCTCCAAGCAAGGGTGGCGGCGGCTCTGACGATAAGGAAGGTGTAGAGGCTGTAGAATCGCTGATGACGCGTATGGAGAACGACAAGGGTAAGTTTGTGGTGATATGTGCCGGATATCAGAAGAATATGGACGAGTTCCTGCTTATAAACCCAGGCTTGTCGCGTCGTTTCACCAACAAGATGCACATCGATGACTACACTCCAGACCAATTGGAGCAGATATTCATTCAGATGGCAAAGAAGAAGAACTATACTATTGTGCCTGAGGCTATATTGCCACTACAGAAATGTATATACCAAAAGGTGGATGCCAAAGACGAGAACTTCGGTAATGCCGGCGAGATGGTGAAGCTATTTGAGGAGACCAAGAGACGTCTGTCATCAAGACTGATGAAAAAGTTCCAGCAAAATGGCACACTCGACAAAGAGGAATATCTCACCATTCTGCCAGAAGACATTCCATACGAGATGCCTAAGCAGGTGAGCACAGAAGAATGTTTGGCAGAGCTTGATGAGTTGATAGGTTTGCAAGGTGTGAAGGAGGAAGTTCGCAAGATGGCAAACATCATCAAGCTTGAACAGATGAGGGCAAAGGTACTGGGCGAAGGTGCCAAGGTCGTTGCCGACCATTATGTGTTTGCAGGAAACCCAGGTACTGGCAAGACTACCGTAGCACGCATCATGGCAAATATCTTCTTATCGCTCGGCTTGCTACCTACAAATAAGCTTGTAGAGGTTTCGCGCGATGACCTTGTAGTAGGCTTCCAAGGACAGACGGCACCAAACGTAAAAAAGGTTGTTCGTAGTGCCATCGGTGGTGTATTGTTTATCGATGAAGCATACACTTTGAACCAAGGACATAATGACGACGTAGGTCATGAGGCTATAGACACATTGGTAAAACTGTTACTCGACTATAAGGGACGCATGGTAGTAATCCTTGCAGGATATACCGGTGACATGAAGCTCTTCCTTGACACTAACCCTGGATTGGGTTCACGATTCACTAAGAAGATACATTTTGAAGACTACAAGCCCGACGAGCTGTCACAGATATTTATGATTGCAGCTAAGAAGAAGAAGTATATCGTGCCTGAAGAAACAAAGCAGGCTGTAGATATGCAATTGCAATTCATGTACGACAACCGCGACCGCAACTTCGGTAATGCACGTACAGCCAACAACTTGTTTGAAGCTGTGAGACAGGCAATGGCAACAAGACTGTTGCAATCAGGCGACGTTTCTGCTGAAGAAATGTCGACAATATTACCAGAAGATATCCTTAAGGCTGCAGAGGCTATGTAAAAAAGTAAAAAGTAAAAAAGTAAAAAGGTAAAAAGGTAAAAAAGTAAAGGACATCCTTCACTTTTTTACCTTTTTCTTTTTATATTTTTTCTCGGTATTCTTTTACCTTTTTACTTTTTTACCTTTCTAAAATATCACGATTCCACCCATGCCTTGGATAGTAACCTTAGCGGTGCCATTTTTGCCAACCTTTATGGTCTTCTTAGTAGGAGTTGGTAGGAATTCGCTCTTCTTCTTAGGTTGGTCAACGAGGATGTTTACAGTCTTGCCTGCAAACATAGGCAACGAGAGCTTAAGAGTCTTAGGTTCTGAAGTACCATTAAGACCTGCAACATACCATTTGTCGCCAGTACGACGAGCCAACACAGCATAGCGTGTAGGATAGCCATCAACATAGCGAGTTTCATCCCATGTAGTAGGAAGAGTCTTGAGGAAATCAATTTCAAACTGTGGCAACTCGTTGAGATTGTTTGGGCACAAGCAAACACAGTTTACGCTGGTCTGGATAACCAAAGCAGAAGCTATCTCAAAGATATCAGAAGTGTAGCGTGGATGACCGCTCTTATTATCCTGATGCATGTGGGTATTCATCATTACACCACCCCAGTCGGTAGCACCGAGAGTGTTGCGAGAGAATGGATGCATGGTGAGTTCGAAACCTTCCTGACGAGCATGATGATCAGAGAAGCGTACATTCTCAGATGCAAGCAAAGCCTCTGAAGCAACATAGTTAGGATACATGCGCTCCCAACCACGTGGGATTGTGCAACCATGGAATATAACCTGCAGACCATGACGGTTGGCATCAGAGAGGATATCTTCGTAGAGCTTCATCATCTCTTGCTTTTCAGAGCCAAAAAAGTCTACCTTGATACCTGCGATATTATTCTTCTCCATCCATGCCATCTCCTCTTCACGAGCAATAGAAGTGTGCATACGTCCGCGAGGCCCCTGAGGAGCATCATTCCAATAGCCATTAGAGTTATACCAAAGCATAAGCTTCACACCCTTTGACTGTGCATAGCGTGAAAGCTCTTCCACCTTCTCTCTACCTATCTGCTTATCCCACAATCCGTCTACGAGGCAATATTCATAGCCCATAGTAGCAGCGAGGTCGATGAACTTAACCTGATCGTTGTAGTTTACAGAATTATCCTGCCACATCAACCATGACCAGGTATAGCGACCTGGCTTATAATCGCGTGATGGCTTATAGAGAGGTTCTACGAGGTCGTAAGCCACGGTAGTTTCAACGATAGGTTTAAGATTAGAACCTACGGTGATGGTACGCCAAGGAGTAGAACCAGGCACCATGATACCAACATATTCGCTTCCCAAGCCATTCATCTCGGTTTTGTTAGGGAATGCAACAGTATATCCCTTTCCCTTTTCATAGTCGCTGAGGTGGCAGCCCGCATAGTTGCTACCAGTGCCAGTCTCGCTAACGAGCACCCAACCATCATTACCTACATGGAACAAACAAGGGAATGTGTAGCCTTCGCCAAACTTCGACTTCACGTCCATTGCAGCATCTGCAGTATATTCCTCTTCGTAAGATGGCTTTGTACGTTCCCATCCCGCCATAGTCTTGCTCTGTGGACAGATGAATGTAGTGGTATAGTCAGGGAAGTTGAATGCACTTGCCTCTGAATAGATAACGGCACACTTAGGGTTGTTGCCCTTACCACGATGAAGAGTATAGCGGAAAGCCACATCAGAGTTTGACACACGGAAGGTAACTGTCAGAGGCCACTTCTTAGCATTCTCCATAGTGATATTCACCTCGTTAGCCTGATAGTGAACCTCAGAAGTCTTAGTGCGCGACATGGTATATTTGCTGTCGATGCTATTTTCTTTAGAGTCTTTGATGGTAAGCCCCTGTGTGAAATCACCGATGTTGGTGTTGAGTCCGAGTGCAGAAGGAGTCATCATCTGCTTACCACCGTAGTTTACCAAGTAGGTTGGTTTACCACCTTCGTCAGAGATAGTTACCTGCAATTTTCCATCAGGCGATGCCACCTTCACATCTGTAGCCATTGCATTGGCTGTCATCAATGCAGCAAGCGATAAAATAATTGTTTTTTTCATTTTAGGTGTTAATTAGAAATGCTTTAGATAATTTTGATAATAGAGTTAGAGCTATATTTAGAGCTATATTTAAATACTATTATTTATGCTTTTCTATTCCCATCAGCTTTCTTATTCTTCGTGTCAGCATCTTCCATATATATGCGAAGTTGGCTTGACGAAGATTGTAGAATAGTTCCTCGAACGATCGAGCTATCTTTACCCAAGGATGTCCCCACGCATTGCGACGATATAGGCGGTGCTTATAGTCAACATATTCCATCACATATTTAGGATGCTTCAATGGGAATGTTATCTCAAGGCGAGCCATAGTGAATATACGGCGCAGAGCCTTAGGCATAGTTAGGAGTTCACCATAGTGGGTAGAATCGGCAGTAGCACCGACATTATTTATTTGGTTTACTGTTGGCATTATGGCAAGCCCATTATTCATCAACATTGTTGACCAAAATATGCTTTCGAAATATTGTTTACCGTTAGCCTTGTGATTATAGCACATCTGCATAAAGTCGTCTCTCACTCCACGTTCCTTTGCAAGATGAGCAAGTTGTGTGCGGTTGAAGTCATCATTGAGGAATGTATAGTCGCCATCCCATTTATCTATCACTCTTCGCCATGATGCCCATCCCCATATTGAGAACACAGAGGTGAAGAAATAGCTGTAAGGCACATCTGCAGTCACCTCATCGGTATTGAAACCAGCCACCATCGTTATGCGTTCATCATTCTCGTAGCGGTCGAGCATCTCTTTACAGAAAGGAAAGAACGACAGGCTTGGCACCACATCATCTTCCAACACTATACACTTATCGGCAAGCGAGAAAGCCCACTTATGAGCCATATAGCCCGAAGGGTCGCAGCCATAGTTGCGAGTTTGGAAGTTCTTCCTCACGTCGCATTCCCAGTCTATATCCTCCACAATCTTTCTGCAAGCTTCTATACCAGCCATATCCTTCTCACCTCGTGGTCCATCTTGGTATAGGAACAAGCGTGAAGGGCGTGCCTTCTTCACCTCCTCAAAAACAAGTTTAAAGGTGGAAGGACGATTAAAGAACAATAGCAATACAGCTATGTCGGTCTTGGCAGGATGCAGTTGTGGCATAATAGTAATGGTTATGTAGGTTAAACTCATTGCAAAGATAGTGCAAACCGAGGGCAATACAAAATAAATTCATTTATTTTTATTGTCGAGGTGCAGCCTATCTTATTTAAAGATAGTGCAAACCGAGTGCAATACAAAATAAAAGAGGCACAACTTTACATTTTCCTTGTAATTAGGAATGTAAAGTTGTGCCTTTAATATTATATAGAATTATATTGCTGTCCGCTAAAAGCTTTTGACCAATATAAATTAGGGCTGGATTCCTC
>OLGY01000560.1_pt1 | contig 24826 bp, 13 predicted proteins | sample 1605951 | NCBI WGS metagenome assembly OLGY01 (sample SAMN03283280) | human gut metagenome | biome: human-associated habitat; material: feces | host: Homo sapiens | place: Peru | collected 2012
CTGTTCCGTATTTCTGGGAAGCCTCGAATCTTGGCTCCACTACATCGTATGGAATAGTGGTCTCTACCAATGGCTTCAGATCAGAGCCCACGGTGATGGTGCGCCATGGAGTGGAACCCGGAAGAATAAAGGTGCCCGATGTAGAACCGATGCCATCTGCCTCTTTCTCCATTGGGAAAGCAATCTGATAACCCTTTGCAGCATCGTAATCGCTAATGTGACAACCCGGATAGTTGCCATGAGTACCGGTCTCGCTGACCAATACCCAACCATCGCCGCCTACCTTGAAGAGGCATGGGAAAGTATAACCATGACCATAACCCGACTTGGCTGTAAGAGGCTGATCTACCTTATAATCTTCCTCATAACTTGGTTTGGTACGGGCAAAACCGATGAGCGGATCAGACTGTGGGCAAAGGTAAGTAGTAGTTACCTTCGGCAGATTGAAGGCTGTCTTCTCTTCATTCACGATGATATGCTGAGCCTTCAGTTTATCAAAAGTATAACGGAAAGCCACATCGTTATTGCTCACATTGAAGGTAACGGTCATCGGCTGCTTCTTACCATTGATGTATGTTACATGGAGCTGGTTGGCATGATAATCTACATGCGAAACCTTGGCGGTGCGGAGGTCATAACTCTTCTCCACCTTCGCCTCTTTCTTACCCTGATAAGTCAAGCCCTGACTGAAATCGCCTACATTGGCAAGGAGTCCGAGCTGTGATTCTTCCATCATTCGTTTGCCTGCATAGCTGATGGAATAATAGAGTTTGCCATCGCGGTCTTCTACCACGACATTCAACTTACCATCAGGAGAACTGACAGTATTTTTCTCTGCGTATGCACCGATGCTCGCCATCAATGCCAACGCTACTGCTAAAACATTTTTCTTCATTTCCAGATAAAAGTAAATAGTTTTTTTGTTACTATGTTTTTATGCTTATTTGCATCGGCAAAGATACAAAAAAAGTGAAGAATGACTGCATCTCTTCGTGATTATTTGTTCACGGATTGTGAAAAAGAAACGAGAGACAAAGTAAATGTAACACCAAACAAAGACATATTACCCCCAAAAAGGTGGAAATTGCATTATATTATGTTGCATTTAAAGGTTTTCGAATACGATTTATAGAAAAACGAACGCCAGAAAACAATTAAAAGCTTACCTTTGCGCAGAAAAGTATCTCAGAAGATCACAACGTTTTGCATCAAGTAGAAGATGATCTCCCCGTCATGATACGGGGAGATTAGATGATATTAGGCAATCCATTTCATATGCGGAAGCCACTGAACTTACTTGACGGGACTAGGTTCTATGAAAATGAACCTATTGGTATTCACTCGGCGAAACGCCGAACTGCTTCTTGAAAGCAACAGAGAAATGAGCTGCAGTACTGAAACCAGTCAACACAGCTACCTCTGAAATGCTATACTGACCATCATGCAGCATCTGAGCTGCCTTGTTGAGTTTGTATTTACGGAAGAAAATACCAGGTGTCTCGCCAGTAAGTTCTTTAATCTTATAATTAAACTTCGACGGACTGATGAACATGTCGCGGCACATGCTGTTCACATTCAGATCTTGCTGAGCCGAGAGTTTCTCCATCATTTCATATACCTCATCCATAAACTTTCTATCCTGCGGAGAAAGCGTATCAGCTACGTTTTCTGCCAGCGAATCTGTCTTCGTACTTTCGCCCAGACGCTGACGGAGCGTCTGCATGTTCTGCAACTGCGACTTGACGAGCGCTTTCAGATAAGCCGGATCAAAAGGTTTGGTGATATAAGCCACAGCCCCCAGTTTCAAGCCATCTATCTGGTTGTGCATGCTCGCCATTGCTGTAATCAGGACCACCGGAATATGGCTGAACGAAAGATTCCCCTTCAGCGTCTTGCAGAATTCAAATCCCGACATTTCTCCCATGACAATATCGCTCAGGATGATATCTGGCTCCACCTCTTCCAAATCCGCCAAAGCCTCTTCGGCAGAATAGCGGTTCACCACTTCGTAATCAGATGCAAAGAGTTGGTGGAGGTAATCAGCTACATCCACATCATCATCTACAATCAGGATTCTAGGCAGATTCTTACCGGAAGCAGAAGGATTTCCAGCAGAATCATCCTTTCCAGCAAGAGAATTCTTCACTCTTCCCTCTTCACTCTTCACTTCAAGAGCTCTTCCCTCTTCGTTATTCACTTCCAATGGAATCTGCATCACACACTTCTCCTGAGCAACAATCTCCACCTTATTATATATAGACTTATCGGTAGGAAGACTGAAACAGAACTCCACACCATTCCTTAGCGAAGCCTCAGAAGAAGTCTCGCTGACCGCAGCAATATTTTTCACATAAATCTCTCCATGATGAAGTTCTACCAGGCGCTTCACATAATAGAGACCGATTCCGGTACCCCAGCCATACTGATGGGAATTCTGAGAATCAGACAGCTGGTAATAGCGCTTGAAAACATTCTGCATCTTATCTTCTTCCATCGGCTGCCCACTATTGAAGACCGAAACCTCCAACCTCTCTTCATCTGCCGAAGCCTGGATGCAGATGATGCCACCCGGAGCCGTATACTTGAGGGCATTGGTGAAAAGATTGCTCATGATTTTTTCCAGTTTGTCACAATCCAGCCATACATGGCAGTTGCCATTCTTTATAGTCAGTTCCAGTCTGATGCCTTTCACTCTGGCAGATTCTTTAAAAGAAGCCACCTGCTGGCGCAACTCTTCAGCAGCATCCACTTCCGAAACTCTCAGGCGCAGTTCATCGGTCTCCAGCTGGTTGAAGTCGAGCATCTGGTCTATCAGCCTCAACATTCTGTTCACACTCATACAAACATGAGTCAGGATGCGGTGTACCGACTCTGGCAATGCCTTATCAGCATTCAGCGACATCAGCGGTCCGGCTATGATGGTAAGCGGATTGCGGAATTCGTGAGCTATGTTGGCGAAGAATCGCATATTCATCTCCTTAGCCTGCTTTTCGCGTTCCAGTTCGCGCTGCTCCTGCAAAAGCAGAAGATGATTGGTACGAGCCCTGAGATAGAACGTGTTGAGATAAAAGAGAATGCCAAGAACGATGCTGAAGTAAAGCAACCATGCTGCCGATGACCACCAAGGGGCATGCATAACCGTAATCTCCACCTTGCGCTCAGCCAAAGCCGGTTTGTCGGTAGATGATATGAGGCGCAGACGGAAAGTATACGTTCCAGCCGGAAGATGGGCATAAAGAGCCTCGCGACCGTAGGTAGGGACCTGCCAGTCTCTATCATAACCTTCCAACTTGTACTGACACATCAACGCCGAGCGACGGCTGAAGGTGGGATAATAGAAATTGAACTTCAGATTATTCTCATCATGGGCAAAAGTATAATTGTGCAGATGAGCCACCTCATCGGTAACGGCAAGCACCTCGCCATTATTCTTCTCCACCTCTACACCATAAATAGCCAGCATCTCGCTGGCATGAATACCGGCTTGAGTGCGCAGAAAGTTGGTCTGCATAGCCTCAGGCGGCATGAACTTGCAACCATCAGAACTGCCCAGTACCACATCGCCCGAAGGTGAAATACAGGCAGAGTTGCTGAAATACTGCCAGTCGTCCCGATCCTGGCTGGCTGACAGGAGACTGTTCATCAGAAACCGTTTGCTCTCAAAGTTTTCAAAGAACACATCACGTATCGTAGTCACCCAAACTTGGCGCTTTGTATCTTCAACCAGAGCCTGAATATGTACATCATTCAGGATATTGACACGGCGCATGTGCGTTCTTTCCTTATTCATTAAATAAAGACCATCCCGTTTGGTTCCCAACCAGATATTTCCATAATAATCCTGTTTCGCAAACGACGGATCCAGACTGCCCTCCCGAGGCATATCTGCTACCTTCATATCGCATATTTTTCCAGTTTCAGGAGAAAGGCCCGCCAGATGCATGCCCGACATAAAGAGCAGGATATTCCCATCGCTCAGTTTAGCCAGTTTGGTTTCATAATTAAAATACGGACTTGAAATACGGATGATTTCCGGTTGCGGTTTACCAAACTCAAAACGCAAAAGACGCCCCTTTTCACTACTTACATAGAGATGATTTCCCGCCTTTAAACCCTGTCCTAAAACAGACTTGAACAAAGGTGATTTTGCAAGCACTTCGATGCGTCCGTTGTTAATACGGCAAGACAACACCTGATGTTCACTCACCAGCCAGAGATGTTCATCATCATAACCCACCATATTATTCAGGTTGATTTGACGGGGCTTTGGCAGAGAATCGAATAAATTCTTAAACAGAGTCTGTTCCAGATGACCATTCTTATCATCATAAGCGAAAACACGAAGAGCTGTTCCTGCCAGGACATGTTTGCCCACAGTAGCCATCGTGAGAATAGATATGCCCTTGGTTTTATCAGACAAAGCGTTATCATTCGCTTCTTTATAAGCGATGCGGTTTTGCGAAATAATCTGTACGCCGGCGTTGCGGTAACCCACCCACAGATTGCCGCCCAAATCGCGGAATGTAGCCGTTACCACTTCCACCGGTTTGCGAAGAATGGAATGATCGGCAGGCAGAGGAGCAAGCAGATTGTTGGGCTGGATAGAATGAGAGGTAAGCGTTATCTTTTCATCACCGCCGATGCGGTAAGTCTGATTGCCATCGCTCACCAATATCGCCAGGGAATCGTGTTTCTCAGGTGAATCTTCTATGGCGATGATGTTGTCATGATGATCGGGAAGAGCTACGCGATGAAAGCGGTAAGCCCCAACATACCGGGCAAGTCCATTCTGCGTTCCTACCCACATTCTGCCCTTGCGGTCAAGATGAAGCACGTTGATATAATCATCGGGCAAAGCGGCAGTATCTTTCACATCATAACCAAACTGTATATAACTTTTCCCGTCATATACATTAAGTCCTGCCGAAGTACCGATCCACATCAGTTCCCGCCTGTCACTAGCGATAGACGTAACGCTCTGCGAAGAGAGCATCATATCTCTCACAGTCTGCTTACCTTTTTCCTGTAGCACCTTGAGGGTGGCTCTTCTGCCAGGGTTAAAGCAATAAATGGCAGCCAACAGGCAGAACATCGCTGCAAGTATGGTAATGACGGCTTTCTTCATGATGGGTTTTTGTTGATTTATATAAAGTTCATATTGCCCTTCATCAGACCAATATGCTGCAAAGTTAAGCAATATTATCGAATAAACAAAAATTAAATCGAATTATTTTGTATTTTCTTCAAATAATCGTAACTTTGCACGAAATAAACTATACACATATCAGCAGTTATGTTACAACTTGACAATTTCTATAAGGCTCGCTTCGTGCTGAGCAAGGTAATAAGAAAGACTGAGCTGGTTCACACGCCAAGAATCAACCCAGAGAGTGATGTTTATTTGAAACCAGAGTGCCTGCAGAAGACCGGTTCGTTCAAGATTCGCGGTGCTTACTATAAGATTTCACAACTCACCGATGAAGAAAAGGCGAAGGGTGTGATAGCCTGTTCTGCGGGCAACCATGCACAGGGTGTAGCGCTGGGAGCTACAGCTATGGGCGTCAAGAGCCTCATCTGTCTGCCTGAAGGTGCTCCTATCTCTAAGGTAGAAGCCACCAAGCGACTGGGTGCTGAAGTCTGTCTGGTACCTGGCGTTTACGATGATGCCTACCAGAAGGCGCTGGAACTGAAAGATGAGCATGGCTACACCTTTGTTCATCCTTTCGATGATGAGAATGTCATCGCCGGACAGGGCACCATCGGATTGGAAATTCTCGACCAGCTGCCTGATGTAGAGGCTGTAGTAGTGCCTGTTGGCGGCGGCGGTCTGATTTCGGGTGTGGCTTTCGCCATCAAATCGTTGAATCCTCATGTTAAGATATATGGTGTTCAGTCTGAAGGAGCCGCAAGTATGGTTCAGAGTCTGCACGACCATAAGCAGGAGAAATTGCCTTCTGTAGCGACCGTAGCCGATGGTATTGCCGTAAAGGAACCGGGCAAGATTACCTTCGAAACCTGCTCCAACTATGTAGACGAAATCGTAACCGTGAGCGAGGATGAGATTTGTGCAGCCATCCTGAAACTCATAGAGAGTGAGAAGATGGTAGCCGAAGGTGCCGGTGCGGCCAGCGTGGCAGCCGTAATGTACAACAAGGTTCCGGTGAAGGGCAAGAAAACCATCTGCGTGGTAAGCGGCGGTAACATCGATGTTACCATCCTGAACCGTGTCATCAACCGTGGATTGGTAAAGAGCGGACGTCTATGCACCATCGAGATGGAGCTGGACGACAAGCCGGGCGAGCTGGTAGAGGTAGCCTCCGTCATCGCAAGCCTGGGCGGCAACATCACGGGAGTTCATCACGACCGTTCTGCCAACCGCAACAAGGTGAATGCCTGCGTGCTCCGTGTCACCATGGAGACCCGCGACGAGGAACACGTAAAAGAAATCAAGGAGGCTTTGGAATCAAAGGGATTCCATCTCTGGATAGTATAACCGTGCAGAGACTTACAAAAATCCATAAAATATAAAAAGAGGGTGCGCCGTCAGTTGATAGCGCACCCTCTTTTTATATTTAATGAAACTTCTTTATTACCATCAAGCTCTTTTGTTATTGAGCTTTATCTTTAATAGAGCTACTTTACTTCCTTGAGCAAGCAAGGGCGAACCTTCTCGGTTACACCAGCTTCCTCAGTAATCACGGTAGTGAGAGGCTTGAGGTCGGCAGCATTCTTTGCCACCATCACCTTGTAATCACCAGCCTCAACCTGCCACTGACTATCAACCTCATTGAAAGAAGCCAAGTTCTTGTATGGGATGTCGATAGTAACAGTCTCTGACTCACCAGGCTGCAAATTCTTAGTCTTGGCATAACCACGAAGTTCCCTTGCAGGTTTATCCATATCCTTACCAGGAGCTGCCACATATACCTGAACTACTTCCTTACCAGCTACCTTACCAGCATTCTTCACAGTCACCTGAACCTTGATATTGCCCTGTGCATCCTTCGTTACCGCAGGTTTGCCATACTTAAAGGTAGTATAACTCATACCATAACCAAAAGGATAAGATACAGGCACATTCTTAGACTGGTAATAACGATAACCTACATAAACACCATCATTATACTCGGTGTAATCCACATTCTTCACATCACCCTTGCTACCGATACCTTTGCCCATAAACATACCAAGCACATCGTCAACCTTGACAGTCTCAGGGTTAGGGAAATCAGCCTTAGAAGGAACGTCGTTATAACTTACAGGCCATGTCATAGGAAGACGACCAGAAGGATTCTCCTTACCCGCCAAGATGTCAGCAACACAGTTACCACCCTCCTGACCAGGCAACCAAGACAACAATACAGCATCAGGACCACCAATCCAACTCTTGGTCTCAACAACGCCACATACATTCAAGATGACAACCACCTTCTTACCTGCCTTATGGAAAGCGTTGCAAACGCCAGAAATCATATCCTTCTCCTCCTTTGTGAGATTGAAGCTATCAGAAATCTTGCGATCCAAGAACTCACCAGACGACTTACCAATAGTGATGATTGCCATATCGTTGTTTTTGACAGCAGCAGACATATTCAATTCTGCAAGGCTCATCTCAGGGATGAAGTGACCAGGCAAGAAAGCCTCCAAAGGATTCTTTGGCTTTGGCAAGTTTGCCTTTGCCTTTGGAGCATACTCTATATATGACTTCTGGATGTCGCCATCCACCTGATAGCCAGCATTCTTCAAACCATCCAACAAGCTAACCACATAAGCATGGTTAACATTGCCAGAACCAGTACCACCAGCTATGAAATCATAAGAAGTATTACCGAAGAGGGCTATGTTCTTAATCTTCTGAACGAGTGGCAATACATTCTTGTTGTTCTTTAACAACACCATTCCCTCGGTAGCGGCATTGCGAGCCACCAAAGCATGTCCCTTCAAATCAGGATTGTTGTCGGCAACATACTGCTTGAAACGAGGAGTCTGCATGATATACTCCAAGATATGGCGTACATTGCGGTCGAGGATTTCCATCGACAGGCGACCATTGAGCACAGCCTTGCGAATCTCCTTCACCTGGTCTGCCTTACCTGGCATCAACAGGTCGTTACCCGCTTCCATCTGGGCAGCAGCGCTAAGACCACCAAACCAGTCGGTCATCACCATACCCTTGAATCCCCACTCATGGCGTAGAATCTCTGTTATCAAGTCACAACGCTCGCTAGACATCGTACCATTGATGAGATTGTAAGAAGTCATCACCGTCCAAGGCTGAGCTTCCTTGACAACGATTTCGAAAGGTTTCAAGTAAATCTCACGGAAAGTACGTGGATTACCGATAACATTATTACGAGTACGATTGGTCTCCTGGTTATTCAGTGCGAAGTGCTTCAACGAAGTACCTACATCGTTGCTCTCGATACCATTCACCATAGCTGCACAAATGGTACCAGCCAACAATGGATCTTCTGAATAATACTCAAAGTTACGGCCACAAAGAGGATTACGCATAATATTGGTAGCAGGTGCCAACAAGACATCTACGCCATAATGCTTCACCTCATCTCCCATAGAGGTACCTACGGAATACACCAAGTCTTTGTTCCAGGTAGAGCTCATCACAGTAGCCACAGGGAAGTGGGTACAGTAGAATGTCTTGTCGGTATCCTTGCGTTTAGGGTCGATGCGAAGACCTGCAGGACCATCGGCTACAACCGTAGCAGGAATGCCCAGACGCTCAACACCATTCACCTGACCTGCGGCACCCTGTACCAACTGACCTTGGTTACCAATGGTAGCCTCCATCTGGCTCTCATACTTACCCGTAGAACCTACCACCAACTGAATCTTCTCATCGAGGGTCATCGCATTGATGACATCCTGGATAGGAGACACACCCAACTTTGGGTTCTGTGCTTGCACTACGAAAGTCGCAGAAAAAAGCACACATGAAGAAACTAATAATTGTTTTATCATTGTCTATACCTTATTTTATTAAACTATTACTTGAAAAACTGATTTTATCATTTGAAAATCTTCTGTGCGAACTCTGTAAGATACACACGCCAATTACGCCAGATGTGTCCACCCTCCGTTTCCAAATAGGTATATTTATACCCCTTCTCATCGAAGTAGCGACGCAAGTCTGCACTGCTCTTATAGAGGAAATCGGTCTTGCCCATACCTATCCAATACAACTTTGGCTTGTTCTTAAACAGAGTAGCCAACTGTTTCTTAGCCTCCTCATTACCCTGCAACTGCTTGTAGAAGTCACTACGGAAATCGCCAGTAGTACCCACATGCAAACCTGCAGAGAAGAGTCCGATGTAATCAAACTTGGTAGGGAAACGGCGAGAGATATCAAAAGAATGACCACCGCCCATAGAGAGTCCACAGATGGCACGATGAGCCTTGTCTTTAGCAACCTTATAGTGGCTCTCCACATAATTCATCACATCAGGGAAGCTCTCATCCATGGTGGCAGCTGGCTTGGCACCTTGATAGCCATATAAAGAAGGAATATATTGACCTGCCGACCACTCACCTGGAGCAGCCTGGCAATTAGGATTGCCATTGGTCATCACCACGACCATAGGCTTAGCCTTACCTGTGGCAATCAAATTATCAAGAATATGCTGTGCACGTCCTAAAGTAGTCCAGGCATCCTCGTCGCCACCTGCGCCATGGAGCAGATAGAGTACAGGATAATCCTTGCCTTTGTCATAACCTGCTGGAGTATAGACCGTCATACGGCGCTGCATCTTGAGCGTAGGACTATCATACCAAACCTTAGACACATTTCCGTGAGGCACTTCGTTAACGGTATAGAGATCACCACAATCACCTTTCTTGTCTGAAAGAATGAATATATTGGTTTCTGAGGTAATATCACGAGTGATATACACGCTTCCTGGGTCAACGATCTTCACTCCATCCAAAAGGAGATTGTAAGAATACAACTCAGGTGAAAGCATTTGGCTGGTAAAAGTCCAAACACCCTTTTCATCTTTTGTCATATCAGCTACTCCAGGAGCATCATACTTTCCCATTGGTGTATCAATGGTTTTCGGTGCCAGGAAATCACCAGTAACCTGCACCTTTTGGGCATTAGGAGCCTTCAAGCGGAAAGTTACGGTATGGTTGGCGTTCACTTCAGGTGAGATAACAGGAACATTGTCAAACAATGCCTGTTGGGCAAAACTGCCAAGACTCATCAGCAAGGCAGTTGCCAAGAATGTAATTTTCTTCATTGTTATCAGTTTTTTGATAATTGTTAGTCTCATTCTATAGAAGGTCTCCTAAGATTTAGAAGACCTTCCTGCTAATTATTAGAATATTTTCTGAACAAATTCGGCGAGATAGATTCTCCAATTTCGCCAAATATGTCCCCCGTCAGTTTCCATATAGGTATATTTGTATCCCTTGCTATCCAGTTTCTCTCGCAAAGCGGTGTTGTCCTTGTAGAGGAAATCGGAATTACCTATGCCTATCCAGAAGAGCTTTGGCTTGGCAGCAAAGAGGTTAGCCAACTTATCATCCACATTGTCGTAGATATACTCATTGGCACCACCTCTCCTCTGCTCCTTGCCGAGGGCTGCGGAGAACAAACCTACATAACCAAAGGTCTTAGGATTGTTGATAGAAATATAGAACGAGTGGAAACCACCCATCGAAAGACCTGCTATGGCACGACCTTGAGTATTGGCGATGGTACGATAGCGACTATCCATGAACTTCACTACCTCAGGGAAAGATGCCTCGAAAGATCCCTCCATGGTCTTAGGCAACCACAATGCAGGGACTATCAGATTATCCGATGTCTGTCCTGGAGCTGCCTCCTGAGAGATATTGCCATTGGTCATGACAACGATCATTGGTTTCGCCTTGCCTTGTGCAATGAGGTTATCGAGAATTTGCGAAGCACGTCCCAAATCCATCCACGCATCCTCGTCGCCACCGATGCCATGCAAGAGATAAAGCACAGGATATTTCTGCTTGCTGGTCTCGTAACCTGCAGGAGTATATACTGTCATACGGCGAGTAAGACCAGCTTTGGCATCATCATACCAGACCTTTGATACGGTTCCATGCGCTACCTTGTTGACCTTGTAGAGATCAGCCTTTCCTCCGCCTACCAAGAAATAGTTGGAAACGTTGGCGATGTCACGCACGGTATAGACGTTGAGATGGTCGGTAACACTGGCGCCATCCACCATCATTGTATAGCTATAAAGCTCTGGTGCCAAAGGAGCAGTGGTTGTAAAAGACCATACCCCCTTCTCATCCTTCTTCAAATCGGCTACTTCAGGCATATCATACTTACCCATCGGGGTATCTATTTTCTTGGTTGGCAAGAAGTCACCTGTTATCTGTACTTTTTGAGCCCCTGGTGCCATGCAGCGGAAAGTAACGGTCTTGTCTGCATGAATCTCAGGAGAGAGAGGCATCTGTCCCCCGAACAAGGCTTGCTGTCCGAAGGCAGAACCACAAATCGCACACAATGTAATTGCTAATATCGAAAATCTTTTCATTGAATATAACGTTTTATTTTTTAATTTATTACTTGGCGATGGCAGCAAACTTAATCTTAAACGATCCCTTGCCAGCCGATCCATCTACACCACTCTGGGTAGCAAGGTCAGCTCCCTCGAATGAGAATAAGTCCTGTCCCTCTGCATCTTTAGCGGCAGAGATGATGATCTTACCTGCCGTGATGTATTGTGCGACACCAGCCTCATCCACGAAGTAACTACCACCCATGAAACCGTATTGAGGGAAAGCATAACCATTGCCCATCAACCAAGGCTCTGAAGCTTTCTCTTGAATGGTATATTCACCAGCCAAGTCTGTATGACCGAGCTGATTGGCATTCACGGCTTCCAGATAAGCAGCAGGCTGACCTGCCGGATTGTTGATAGAGATGATATACTTGGTAGCATTAGGATTCACGACGACAGGAGCACCTGTTGACCAATCGACAATCTGAGTTGGAGCGATAGTAAGAGTATAGCCCGATGCTTCTGGGTCATCCTGTCCCACAACGAAGGAAAGCTCTCCTACATAATTCAACTTCACTCGCTGACCAGCGGCATTGGCAAACAAACCGTTCAAGTAATACTTGCCCTCGATAAGAGATACGTCGATGTCGCCACTCTTCATTGCCTCACCATTCACCTTGACCACACAGGTTTTGTTAGCCACGGTCTCAGCTACGGTATAAGAGGCAGCAGGAAGAATCCACTCGGTACTACCAAAACTAATCTGAATGGCAGTTCCCTTTACATCTTTTATATCAACATTGAGTGCCTTCAAGCCTTTCTTTAACTTAGTGGTAGGCTGCACGGTAGCCTCTTGCGATGTATAACACTGCATATCTGCATATACCCCTTGCATACCATCAAGAGCATCGTTATCGCAGGCTGTGAAACACAGCCCTGCAATAAACAGACTTAATATTGAACCTATATATTTTTTCATATCAATATCATTTAAATATCAGTTAATTAGAAGATTACCATCCCGTATTCTGCTGGATATTAGGATTCAATTCTCTTTCCTTCAAAGGAATAGGAAGCAACATGTGCTTGTCTTGGAATCCGAAAGTAGAATTGGTGAAATCCCAACTTACGCCCTTGGAAGAGTAGTTAGGGATTTCCTTACCCTGTGAAGCCAAGGCATTCTTGGCATCACCCCAACGTACCAAGTCTTGGAATCGGGTACTTTCCAGGCAGAGTTCCAAACGCTTCTCCGTCTTGATGTCGTTCAAGGTAACGCTAGTCAATGGAGTTTCCTTGGCACGAAGACGAATCTCATTGATGTCTTTCAGTGCTACGTCTGGGTTGCCAGCCTCCAGGTTTGCCTCGGCAGCCAGGAGGAGAACTTCGGCATAACGCATAATCTTTCGGTCGGTATATTGTAATCCCTGGAAGTAGGAGGCATCCATGATGTTGTCACTCTTCAATATGCGGTTCTTGAAGAAGAGATATCCTTCACATCCATAGATGTTCTGACCAGGATTCAACTTCACACCGTATGCAGTCATCTGATCACTGTTGAGCAGGGTCTTCTGCAAACGATATCCATTCTCGCCCTCTGCTTTTACAAATGCTTCATAGAGAGACTTGCGAGGATTCAAGAAACCGTAGGTTCCCTGTGCCACTTCGTTAGCAGCCTTGCCTTCGAGCGTCATATTGCCGGTACGCCATCCTTGCATCAGGAAGGTCATATCAAACTGACTCCAAGCCTGCTCCTGGTCGTTACGCCACTGCAATTCGAGCATAGACTCACAGTTGTTGTTGTTGACAGCATGAAACTGCATGTCATAGTCGCCACGGAAGAGGTCGTACTTCTTGGAATCAACCACCTCATTGAGTGCGGATGCTGCCTCACGATACTTTTTCTGGAAGAGATAAGCCTTGCCCAGATAAGCCTTTGCCACTTCTTGGGTAACACGCATACCCGTCTCCTGATCGTCCTTGTTCTTCTTGGAAGGCAAGGCATTCATGCTGATAGCCTCTTTCAAGTCTGACTCCACAACAGCCCAAAGTGCCTCTGGAGTACTGTTTGGCTGACGGTACTCATCTGTAGCCAAAAGATGATCTACCAATGGAGCTGTACCCCAAAGGGTAACCAGCTCGAAGTTAGCCCAGGCACGGAAGAAATAAGCCTCGGCTATGGCACGCTTCTTGACTTCCGTATCATCAGCCACCTTCTCAATGATGAGGTTTGACTGATAGATGACACCATAGAGCCCCGAGAATAAGCCCTCGACATTACTGTTGCTGGAATCGAAGGTAAATTCGTTCAACTGCTCGTATGAGTTGTTGTCGCCGCGATTACCACCGCCACACCAAGCATCATCCGAAAGCATATTCTTGGTAAAGAACCAATTAAAATACAATCCCTTCACACGGCCATACATGGCAGCCACCGCCTGCTCGGTCTGCTCGTTGGTCTTGTAGAAATCATCCTGACCACCCATATTGCCATGCTTTGCTATATCGAGTCTGTCTTCACAACTAGCAAAAAATACTGCCACAACGAGAAGCAGACTATATATGATATTCTTTTTCATAATTTCCTAATGTTATTATATATAGAATATGTATAGTGTTAGTTATATGAACCCTCAAGACTTTAGAACTCCAAGTTGAAGCCCATTACTACCTTCCTTGAGGTTGGATAACCGCCCTTGTCGATACCCATACCCACTACAGTATTGGTAGAAACCTCAGGGTCGAAGCCTGGGTACTTGGTGATGGTGAAGAAGTCATCAAGAGATACATAGAGACGCAAGTTACTGATTGCCACCTTCTTGAGAAGGGTCTTCGGCAAGCTGTAACCCAACTGAATCTGTTTAATCTTGAAATAAGATCCATCATACACCATTGCACTGGATGTAGCATACTTGTCCATATTGTTGGCACCAGCACGTGGCTTGCTACCATTAGGGTTACCCTCCGTCCAACGGTCGTCATAGAAGAGTTCCTTCATCTTGTTGACCATAGGGAAGTCGGTACGGTTGATACAGTTGAATATCTTGTTGCCTGATGCACCAGAACCAAATACTGCAAAGTCGAAGCCTTTGTAAGCTGCGGTCAAGGTGATACCATAGGTGAAGTCTGGAATGGCACTGCCCAAGTCCATCTTGTCATCATCGGTCAAATCACCACTATCGTTCAGGTCGGCAAAAGTTGGATCACCTGTCTTTGGGTCAATGCCTGTAAACTGATAGCCGCGGAAGTAATACACAGGATAGCCCTTCTCGAAGTATGTGAGAGGCACATTCATAAAGGTAGTACCCTGCAAACGAGTTAAGGATGGGTCGAGATAAGTAACCTCATTCTTCAAGGTAGCGAGGTTGCCACGTACGCTGTAGCTGAAATCACCGATGTTGTCTCTCCAACCGAGTTCAAACTCAAATCCCTTGTTGCTTACGTTACCAGCATTGATAGGAGATGTGGTGCCGCCGATAACCAGAGATGGAGTGGTACCGCTTACGAGCAAGTCCTTGGTCTTCTTCACGAAATAGTCCATGCTGAAGTTCATTCTGCCAGCGAAGAGGAGCGCATCGATACCCAAGTCGGTCTGCTCAGATGTTTCCCACTTCAGTTTATCGTTACCCATACTAGACGGACTAACAGATGTTGTATAATTATTACCAGGAACTAACGGATAAATGCTACCCTGCGCCATATCGGTGCTGTAGGCATAGCCACTCAAAGCAGCCAAGCTACCATTCTGTCCCCAGCTGGCACGCAATTTCAAACTAGTCACGACATCTCTCAAAGGCTCGAAGAACTTTTCCTCGGAAATGGTCCAACCTCCAGACACAGCTGGGAAATATCCCCAACGGTTGGTAGCTGGAAGTTTAGATAAGTCGGCAGCATCTGCACGGAGGGAAGCCTGCAGATAATAACGGTTTCTATAATCGTAACTCAAACGACCAAAGTAAGAATACTTGGCTGAGCGAGTTTTCTCACCACCTACAGACTTGGTAGCAGAAGCGGATGCGAAATTCAGATAATAGAACAATGGATTGTTTTTCTTGACAGCATCTTCACCATTAGCCGTCAAACCACCCTGCACGTAATCGTAGGTAGATTCCTGGAAAGACATACCAACCATGGCATTCATGGTATGGTCGCCAAGTTTCTTCATATAGTTGGCAAAGTTTTCCCATTGATAATAGATAGAGGTAGAAGAAGATGCACTCTGATCTACATAATCACGGCTTTGCGTTGCATTTCCATAGAAAGGAAGTGAAGTGGAAGAACTGCGAGTACCCGACAAACGATAACCAAAGCGAGAAGTAATCACAAGATCCTTGATAGGCTTGAAATCAGCATAGATGGAACCATTCACATTGAATCCACTATTGCGAGATATGCCATTGTCACGCATCACGAATGGGTTGAACTGCTCACCTGCAAAGAAAGCTGACACACCATAGTAGTTACCAGCAGCATTGGTCAGGAGATGCTTTCCGCTTGCCAAGGCACTAGCAACATGAGCAGGCAAGTTTCCACCCTCGTATGCAACAGGGGTCAATGGATCCATAGTAAGCACAGCTGCCATCATAGAACCATACTCTGTACCCTCTGACACAGAACGAGCGTTATATTTTTCAATCTGGTTAGTAGTACCCACCTTCAACCATGGCTTGATCTGATATTCAGCATTGATGGTAGCGGTGAGACGACGATAGAGATCATTACTACCTCTTACCATACCATCATTGTCAAGATAAGTAAGCGAAAGATAATAGTTGCCATTTTGGTTACCACCCGTAAAGCCCAGGTTGTGCTTCTGCATCTTACCCTTGCCATAGATGGCATCTACCCAAGAGGTATTGGTTGTTCCATCCCAATTTTTCAAGAGATAATCCTCGGTAAAGGTCTTACCTTCTTTCATATATTGGATATATTCTTCGGAATTGAGCAACTTAGGCTTTTTAGCAAGCGATTCGATGGCATACTGGAAATCATATGTTATCTTTCCACTACCCACAGTACCCTTCTTCGTAGTAATGAGAACCACGCCATTACCAGCCTCTGCACCATATATGGCAGCAGAAGCAGCATCCTTCAACACTTCCATAGATGCTATGTCATTAGGATCGATACCACTAATATCACCTAGACGCACACCATCTACTACGTAGAGAGGATCGGAAGAACCATTGGAAGAGAAACCACGGACACGAACGGTTGGTGATGCACCCGGACGAGCCGAAGAAGAGACAATCTGCACACCTGCGGTCTTACCCTGAAGAGCAGACTTGGCATTGGTGATGGTACGATTCTCCATATCCTCTTTCTTCACCTGAGAGATGGCACCTGTTACAGAACTCTTCTTCTGAACTCCATAACCTACAACCACCACATCATCGAGTACCTTGTTGTCTTCCTGTAATGTAATCTTGAGCTTGGAAGAGTTGGCTGATACCTCTTTATTCTTATAGCCAAGATAAGAGAAGACAAGGGTCTTACCTTTTTGCACCTGGATTGTAAAGTTACCATCCATATCGGTTACAGTACCACCCTTGTTGTCTCCCTGCACACGCACGGTAACACCAATCAAAGGGTCGGCATTTTGGTCAACTACGAGACCAGCGACTTTCATCAGCTCCTGCGCCAAGGCAGCAGAACCTGAAATCATCAATAAGAACACGAAGGTTAGGAACCTTCTGTAATCATTCATTTTTCTCATAGATTTTTCTCATTAAGATAATACTTTATTAGTTAAGCTTTATTCTTGTAAATCTGTTAATTGTTTACGGCTGCAAAGGTAGTGCTTTTTATCATATACCTTTTTCTAACTTGTTTTCTTGTGTTACATTTTTGTTCAAAATGGGGTTTTCTATATGTTCAAAAACTTGCGTATTTGTTTAAAAAGTCTTATAAACCTTGTATATATCAAGGTTTTATATTACTTTTGCAGCAACTATCAAAACCATCGATTATGAAACGAGCAAAGGTATTTTATAACGCACTCATTCTCTTGGCAACCCTTCTTCTGACTGCTTGCCAAGAACAAAAAGACATCCCCGAAGTCTCTTCACCCGAGAAGAACCTCGTCCTGTCCGAACATATCTCCAACCAAAAGGTGAAGAGCATCTGCGAAGACAAATACGGACAAATCTGGATAGGTACCTTCCGTGGTCTCAACAAGTATGATGGCAACCAGTATCACCAATACTACTGCGTGGACGATTCACTGGGATTGCCCGACAACAATATTACCGACATTTATCGTGACTCCCACAACCGACTCTGGGTAGCCACCGTCAATGGCGTATGCCTATACCAGACCAATGGCAATTTCAAGCGAGTAAGTATCAACGGCGCAAACAAGAACATCGAAAAAATCCTGGAAGACAAGGAGGGAAGAATCTTCTTCTTCACGGTAACAGACCTATATCAGTATGACGAAAAAAACAACAGAGCCATCACCAGGCTCTCCAAGATGGTGGAGAAGAACTGCTATAACTTCTCTTGCCATATAGACCGGAAAGATGTGATGTGGATTGTTACCTCTTACTCTGTCAAGGGATATCGCACCCAAGACCTCAAACTTATCGCACAAAACCCGGTACAGAGTTATCCCATCGCCTCTTTTCTCCTCAATGGGCATCAGCTCTACATCTCTGGCTACAATGGAATACAACTCTTTGATACGGACACCCGAAAATGGCAACATCTCCCTGCAGCCTTGCAAGGATTGCAAATCCCCAACGACATGGTCAGCGGCATCCATCCGTATGGTGAAAAAGGCAACATTCTGCTTAGCACCACCAAGCACGGATTACTCTATTTCAATGCCAAGGAGGGAACCATCCTGCCACAAAGCGACAAGAATTTCCCATTCGAAGTGCCTGATATGCAAGTCAGCAAAATGTTTACCGACTCCAAGGGCAACCTTTGGCTCGGTTCTGAAGACGATGGCGTAAAAACCATCTATAGATACAAAGATATGTTTAACAGCATGCCTGCCCTTCAACGCACCATCGGCAAACAGCCCGTACTCTCCGTAGCCACCGACAGGAATCATCACCTTTGGATTGCTACCAAGAAGAACGGACTCTATATGTATGACTTGCAAAACCAGCAACTCAAGGACATACCGATGATTTTCGACAGCAACGGCAACAAGAAGAATGCCACCACCAACATCTTTGTGGATAGCAGCAATCATCTATGGCTAGCCAATGGCGACCATGTGGCAAAATGCCAATACGATGGCAACCACCTCAACAAGGTTGCCTCCTACCCTTGCTTCATGCCTATGGACATCAGCCAAGATGCAAAGGGGAACATCTGGGTATCCACGGCATCCGTCAACATCTACTGCATTTCAGCACAAAGTGGAGAGATGACCAAAAAACAACTCTTCCCTACCACTTTCTGCTTCATTCCTAGCATCATGCGCTTACAGAATGGTAACATGCTCATATCTGCCTTCTACAAACCTATCCTGGAAATGAATGGAAACAACTTCGATATCCGAGAGTTTAAAGTGAATCCGGATGACTGGAAGAAGTGCATCAAGCGAAACGTGTATATCCCTACCAAGAACTATCAAGACCGCAAAGGCAACATCTGGTTGGGTACAGTTACCAACGGACTCCTGAAGTATGACGCAAAGAGCCACAAGCTGTCCTCCATAGCAGGAATCTCTTGCTCCGACATTTCCAGCATCGAGGAAGATAGAGATGGAAACATTTGGGTTAGTACGATGTATGGACTCAACAAGATAGATGGAAAAACAGAAAAGGTAACCAACTACAACGAGGCTGACGGTGTGAAAGGCTTCCAATTCTACGATAGGGCATCGTGCAAGCTATCAGATGGAACTCTCATCTTCGGCGGTACCCAGGGACTCACCATCTTCAATCCACAAAACGTAAACACGAACCAACAGATAAGTCTGCTTTTCGAAACACTCAAGGTTCATAATGAGATTATACTTCCTAGTAAGAATGGATGTATCGAGGAGAGTATGGAAGAATCACCCCATATCCACCTAAGCTACAAACAAAACAGCTTCAGCATCGCCTTTTCTGCCATCGACTACAGCGACTACAAGCACATCCACTACTTCTACCAAATGGCTGGATTCGATAATACATGGATTGATGCAGGCAATAACAACGAGGCGTACTACTCTAATCTGCCTGCTGGCAACTATACCTTCAAGGTCAAGATGGTAGGCAACAACTCCAACAATACCATCGCCGAAAAAAGCATACAGGTAAGCATCGCCCCTGAGCCTTGGAACTCTTGGTGGGCCTGGTGCCTATACCTTATTATAATGGGATGCGTCGGTTTCGTAATCTACCGACAGAAGATGCGCATCAGCATCGAGAAGAACATGGTTCAAAAGGCTAAGGATGAGAAGGAGCAAGAACAGCGCATCAACAAGATGAACATGAGTTTCTTCGCTAACATCTCGCATGAGTTCCGAACACCACTCACCATGATTTCGGGACCTGTGGAACAACTCTGCGAAAGTGAAAGCATCAACAAGCACGACAAGTTGCTATTGAACATCATCAACCGAAGCGTAAATAGAATGCTGAGACTCGTCAACCAGTTGCTCGACTTCAACAAGTTGGAGAACGACACACTCCGCTTGCACGTCAAGCAAACTGACATTATCTCCGAGATGAAACGCATCATGGACCTCTTCATCGTGAATACCGAGGAGAAAGGCATCACCTTGAACTGTCACGGACTGGAAGGTTCCTACCTGATGCTTCTGGATTCCGACAAACTGGAAAAGATTATCAACAACCTGATGTCCAACGCCATGAAGTTTACCCCTCGTGGCGGTAAGATAGATGTTTCTTTCGACACCGAGACCATTAACAAGGGAGAACAGATCGTCACTATCACAGTGGCTGATACAGGCAAAGGAATCCCACAGAATGAGGTGGAGAATATCTTCAAGCGATATTATCAGTTGAACAACCAGTCTACAGGCACCATCAACTGGGGTACAGGCATCGGACTCTACTATGCCCGCAGCCTGGCCGTCCTTCACCATGGCAATCTGAAGGCTGGCAATCGCAAGGACTGCCAGGGAGCCATCTTCACCGTTACCCTGCCTACCGATGAGCGCCTCTATACCGCCAACGAGAAAGCCCTTTTGGAGCAAGACCAGAAGAAAGCTTTCCCGCTGCACGACAGTCAGAAAGTGGCAGACAAGGTAAGTCAAGACAACAGCACAGACAACCGTCCGAAAATACTCATCGTAGATGACGACACCGAAGTGGTGCATTATCTTCGCACCCTCTTGGCATCATCCTATCGCATCATCTATCGTTTCGATGCCGAGAGTGCCTTGAAGGCGACAAGGGAGGAAGAACCTAGCCTCATCCTCAGCGATGTGGTGATGCCAGGAATGAGCGGCTATGAACTCTGCAAGGAAATCAAGCAAGACATCCAGCTCTGCCATATCCCAGTCATCCTGGTAACGGCAAAGACCACCACCGAAAACCAGGTGGAGGGTCTGAACAGCGGAGCAGATGCCTACGTTACCAAGCCATTCACCCCCAAGGTTCTTCTGGCAATAATCAACTCGCAACTCACCAACCGCGAGAAGACCCAGACCATCCTGACCAGCGCCACGGAGACCGACAAGAACGTGGAGGAAGTACTTTCATCACAAGACAAACTCTTCATGGATGAACTCTATCATATGATGGAGCAAGAACTGGCCAACTCGGAATTGGATGTCAACAAGGTAACGAAACTGATGAACATCTCCCGTACAAAGCTCTACTACAAGGTCAAGGGACTCACAGGAGAGAATCCAAGCGTCTTCTTCAAGACCTATAAGCTCAATCGTGCCGCCACCCTCATCATGGAAGGCAAGTACAACATCTCGGAGATTGCCTATATGACTGGATTCAACACCCTCTCCCACTTCTCAACCAGCTTCAAGAAGCAATTTGGATGTACACCGAGCGAATATAGTAAGAAAACTTATTAAATTTTGATGCGAAATAGGCCTATTATGGGAAAAAATACTTATCTTTGCATCTAGATTGATTTAATAATAGAAAAAGAAAATAAATTATGAACGCAATTCACACAGACAATGCGCCTGCAGCTATCGGTCCATATAGCCAGGCTATCGAAGTAAATGGTTTTGTTTTTGCATCTGGTCAGATTCCTATCGACCCTGCAACAGGCAAATTCGTAGAGGGTGGCATCAAGGAGCAGACTCGCCAGAGCCTCACCAACGCCCAGAACATTCTGAAGGCAGCCGGAACAGACCTTTCTCATGTAGTAAAGACTACAGTTTATCTGAACAGCATGGACGATTTCGCAGCCATGAACGAGGTATATGCCGAGTTCTTCAGCCAGCCATATCCAGCCCGTTCTGCCGTAGCTGTAGAGAAGTTGCCAAAGGGCGCCCTCGTAGAGGTTGAGGTTTTGGCAGCCAAGTAATTCTTCCTTTTTTCTATCAGGAAGTAAAGTTTCAAGGTGAAAATATTCTTTAGATGGTATCAAGCATTACATTAAAGAATCTGATTATAGGCTATCGTTCGAAGCATCAGCTCCGGGCGATAGCCTCACCTGTTCATGCCTCGCTCCAAGCCGGTGAACTGACCTGTCTCATCGGAGCCAACGGAGTGGGCAAATCTACCTTACTCAGAACTTTAGCCGGATTTCAGCCAGCGCTTGATGGCGAAATTCTGATTCAGGACAAATCTCTTTCCGATTTCTCTGCCCAGGAACTCGCCAGAGAAATCAGCATCGTTCTCACATCGAAGACAGACCATGCCCAACTCTCTGCTGAAGAGATTGTAGGCATAGGCCGTTCTCCCTATACCGGTTTCTGGGGCACATTATCTGCTGCCGACAAACTGATTGTTGCCGCAGCTCTTCAGGAAGCCGGCATTCTGCATTTGGCTCAAAGAAACATCAGCAAACTGAGCGATGGTGAGCGCCAGAAGGTAATGATAGCCAAAGCTTTGGCGCAGCAAACCCGCATCATCATCCTGGACGAGCCAACCGCCTTCCTCGATTTCCCCAGCAAGATAGAAACTCTACAGATGCTCCGTCGCCTGGCGCACGAACAACACAAGTCCATATTACTGTCAACCCATGATGTAGAGTTGGCGCTCCAACTCTCCGACCGTCTCTGGCTGATGGAAGAAAACCGTTTCTCTATCGGCACTCCTAAAGAGTTGGCTGCCGATGGTTCCTTATCCAGATTCATCAATCGTGACGGCATCCGATTCAACAAGGATTCCCTTCGCATCGAAATCAAATGAGTTTTCGTAATTGATTTTTTCTATGGTCGCACGCAAGCACATGAAGAAAAATTCTCAAGTGGCTCAGTTTGCTAACTCAAGTGGCTCAATCAGCGAGTTCAGACGTCTCAGTTAGCTGAAGCAGACGTCTCGATAAGCCTACGGATACGGCTCCGTTAGCCTACGCAGCCATATCCGTAACCCGATACAGTCATATTCGTAAGCCAATACAGTCATATTCGTAACCCGATACAGCCATATTCGTAACCCAGCGCAACCATATTCGTAACCCAGCGCAACCATATTCGTGAATAAGTTTTAGATAATTATCTATCATCCATCACGATTTACATACACCACGCACATTAATACTCTAATATACAGATACTTAAATAGCGTGACAGATACTCCGAAAACGGGAATATCCATCACGCTATCCATCACGATTTGGGGTTATCCATCACGATTTTCTCACTACCAGATATCGCATTCCATCGTTGAAACGCTTGCGATGAATGGTTGGCATCTGAGAAAGCTTACGGCCGAAGGCTATGAGACTGTTCAACTTCAACGATGAACCGATGTGACTCTTCAGCTCCTGGAAAATCTCGGCCGCCGTAAGATACTCGCCCTGTTCGGCATTATCGGTCAGGTCGAAATAGAGATCGAAATACTGGTCTACCGGCGAAACCACCTCAAACTTCCTGTTGTTCGCCATAATCAGTCGGGTCTGCTCCGCATCAAAATAAGTCTTCTCGCCTGCCCGTAATGCTGAAAGCGCCTGCGCATAAAGCTGTTCATAATTCGGACGCTGGCTCACATCGATAGGACCCGTGAGCTCCACACCCAGAAAACGGCGATTACCGGAAGGATCGGAGAGGATATCCTCCATATTGCTCGTAGCGATAAAAGATGCCATTCTCGGAAATTCCTGTACATGACTGCCATACGGAGGCTTTATCTTGACACTCGGCAACTGGATGATGTTCTTCAGAAATCCCTGCTGCACCAGAGGAGAAATCTGGTTAAACTCATCCAGGTTGATAACCAGCGACTGGCACATCGCCTGAAGCACCTGCCTTTTTTCTGACAACACGAGATTATCATTATACCCCCATTGCAACTCCGGCGGAACCAGAGACCGGCAGAAAGTACTCTTGTTGTAACCCTGCTTGGAGATGAGAAGTGGTGCCACAGAGTTGCCGTATTTGCGATGACTGTAAGCACGCCACTGGTCAACCATCGCCAGGAACCAGGTATAGAACCAATCCTCCCAATAAGGATTATCAGTAGGCACCGTGCGCGCCAAGGCACGGATATGATCCTTTCCATCCCACTTTCCCTCACACTTAAACAGGAAATTTTCTACAGGATTATAGGTAGAAAGAAGATCCGACTCCAGATAATTGCGCACATCCTTGATACTCACCCGGATGTTGGCGAGCTGAACCTCCAGCGTCATGCGCTTCTGCACACGGGCATCCACAGGCTGATAGCCCCAATAATCTTTTTCCTTCGGCCGGTATTCTGTGCATTTCATTACCGAATTATAACGGAAATCATATTTCCTACACAGAAATCCTATCATACTCATGATATTGTCACTCAACTCTTTACCTTCTTTATCCACATCTCCGGAAGACTTATCAGCCTTCCTCTCATCAACGCTCTCCACAGTTTTTTCTGCATCATGAAAGACCTCATTCAACGTCAGGGGCAACGCTTCTTCACGATAATAAGGAAAAGAATCTCTTGTCATCAGGAAATCGGAGAAGATAGAAGGTTCGGGCATCTGCATCTTTGCCTTCACAAGCGCCTGATAAAGCGGAGCAAAGGTCAGGAAAGCCTGTTTGTAAATCCTGTCAGCATCGGCCTCCTCATCAGGTAACGCCCCCTTTGCCAGCGCATATTTCGCCAGAACATGCAGACTGATGCCATCGGCTCCCACAAAGGCTGCAAGGGTGGAAGGCAGACTGGCTACTTTCTGCTTGATGGCATCTGCACCTCCATCCTCATTTATATCAACAAACGTAAGCAGCAGAACGCCGTTGTTTTTCT
>OLGY01000564.1_pt1 | contig 24535 bp, 22 predicted proteins | sample 1605951 | NCBI WGS metagenome assembly OLGY01 (sample SAMN03283280) | human gut metagenome | biome: human-associated habitat; material: feces | host: Homo sapiens | place: Peru | collected 2012
CAAAGGTAAAGAGATAAAAAAATATGGACAAGGCTGCATCGCGGATACGCTTACCAATAGTAGCTTGAATGGAGGGCAAAAATGCTCCATTTGCATTCAAATGGAGGCTTTTTTCGTTCATCTTTCTTGCACACTTCCGTTCGCCATAGTTACAATCGTCTGTGTATAAGCAACATAACACCTGCACGCGCAAAACTCAAGAATTTCGAGCCAAAGATTTTATCGTGAGTTCAACTCGCAGTTTTGAGCAGTTAGAAATGCAAATATAAGAGCGAAGCGTAGCTCGCTCCGGTTGAAAAGGTCCTCGCCGTTGGCGAATTTTGAATTACTAAAATATTTGTTAAAAAACATGCTGTATATATTCTGTTGGTGTGCATTTTTGTAAATTATTAGTAACTTTGCACACCTAAACATTTTAAATATGGATAATACTTTTGCTCAAAGATTGGTTAACGCCAGAAAAATCCGTTGTATGTCACAACGTGAACTATGCAATTCGGTTGATGGTAAAGTGTCGCCAACTGCAATTGCAAAGTATGAAAAGGGACTGATGATGCCGTCAAGTGACGTGTTGATTGTGCTTTCCAACGCATTGAACATGAAATTAGACTATTTCTTCCGTCCTTATACCATTGATATAGATCCTTCTAAATTTGAGTTTCGCAAGAAGTCAAGCATGGGAAGTAAGAAGGTCGAGTCTATAAAATACCTTGTCTGCTCCGAAATAGAGAAGTATCTTGAAATCGAGGCTATTCTTGGCATAACGTCTAAATTCTGCTTCGACTATGGCAACACGACCGTCGAAGGAGAAAACGAAGCTAAACTCTTGGCTTTGCGTCTTCGCAATGATTTGAATATCGGTTCTGATGCCATAGTCTCCGCTATTGACTTATTGGAATCATATGGGGTGAAGATTATTGAAATTGATCATGACAGCTCTTTCTCAGGCACTTGCAATGAGGCAGGCGGATTACCAGTTATTGTGGTCAACAGGAATATGTGTTCTGAGCGCAAGCGTCTTACTATTTTCCACGAATTGGGTCATCTTCTGATGCATTGTGCTGACGGAGTTGATAAGGAGAAGATGTGTAACGTGTTTGCAAACGAGGTGTTGATACCATCTGACAAGTTCAAGAATCTGATAGGTGAGTCCCGTCACGATATTTCCTTGGTCGAGCTACAGGCCATGCAGCGTGAATACGGTATTTCTGTTGATGCTCTTATGGTAAAGGCGGCACAGCTGAATATCATTACTGACAGGCGCTTCACTTCTTACCATAAAAAGAAGAACGCCTTGCCCACTTTTAAGGAGGCTGTAGAACAAAGTCTCTATCCAATGGAGCATACCTGTCGCTTTGAGCGTCTGGTCTACCGTGCGCTTGCAAGCGAGGTTGTTTCATACTCCAAAGCAGCCGCTCTTTTGGATAAGTCTGTCAATGAAGTCCGTGACACTCTCAATCTGATGTAAGTATGGAGATTGTTATTAATGACACAAATATCTTGATAGACCTATATAATGCAGGATTGCTGCCGTATTGTAAGAAACTTAATCTCGACTTTCGCACATTGGATGTCGTTATCAACGAGATTGAAGATTCCGAACAGTATACAGCAGTCCAAAGCATTATTGATGAGGGTACTTTGTCTGTTTATTCTCTTTCAGGTGAGCAGATTGGCACTGTTTTCCAAAAGGTTTCAGAATATAATGGTGTTTGTAACTTGTCCGTGGAAGATATTTCCGTTATGGTTTATGCCATAGACAACAATTGTCGTTTGCTGACTGGTGACAAAAAGTTGAAAGACAAGGCTACGCTTGAAAATGTAAAAGTCTCAGGCATTCTATTCCTCACCGATATGTTGATAAAGGAGGGTGATATTGACAGCAGTGAAATGATTAACGCCTTGGAGCGTCTTCTAAGTTCAAATAACCGTCTCCCTAGGAAACTTATCAAAGAACGAATTGAAACTCTTAAACGTCTAAACACATTATAGTCATATCTCGTTGGCGAAGTTCCTTTACGAGGAGCAACGCCATAGTTACAGCGTGGTTCATTGCTCAATCTTCCATTTGCTGTTGCCGTACCATTCTTTGACTTCGCTTTCGCTGATTGGCGAGAAGGGCCAGTCGCGTGTATGCATAAACGTTCGTTTCAGAGCGTCCCAATACCAGTAATGAGTAGAGCCAAGACGATGGCCCAAGTAAAGTCGGCATTCCTTCTCGTCGTCGGGATGAGCCTTCAGATACGCTATGAGTTCAGCGGTTGTAATCCATTCTTTATTCTTTTCCTTGTCCATTCGTAATCTAAGAGTTAAGTATTCAACATTAATGATTTGTCTATGGCGCCAGTCTTATACAAAGACCCTGCAAAGGTCGTAGATCAAATGTACACCTGCAAATCATTTAGATCACCTTAGATCTTGCAGCCATATATTTATAACCTTTTAGATCTTACCGTTCTGCTTTCATCAGTAGAGTCTCAACAGTTGTTTTTAGTACTCCTAATAGCAGTAGGATGTTGTGCAGCTTACACAAAGTGTAGTGTAGGAGGGCATGACGTCCCCGTCGTGCCCTGAACAAGCAAACCATAGGAACGGCGGACTCCCGTCCGACGTGCATCCAAACTATTTATTAGTCATTCTGCATAATCGGCAAACATAGGGAGAACAATCTATTAGCTATCCACAAATAAATCTACCGTATGTCACTTTGTTTTCGAATGAAAACATTACCTTTGTATGGAAAACGAATCTTCTAGATTCCTTTAAATCTTAAATCAAAGATTTATAACCTTTTAGACCAATTGAATTCAAACAGATATGAACAAGCTAGAAACTTTAAAAGATATAGTAGCAGACAAGTATGATGGATGCTATGAAGTTATGCGTGAGTGTGTAATGGCATACGCAAATGTTGATACTAATCTTCTTGACTTTAATGATTTGGATTTGGTATTGATGATACCAATTGGTACGTGGACAGTTACTACGGACAAGAAAATAGCTCTTGTTAAGGCTTCTCATCTTGAGAATGATTCAAAAGTAAAGTTAATCTCAAAGATGGAAGAAGTTGACAAAAAGGCAAAAAATGGAGAATATGAACATTCTGAGAAAAATAAGAATGGGGGATTTTGGGGTATGTTTGGTACAGCTTTCAGGTCTGTATCTGCTGTTACCAATGACGTGTCTACTGCTCGGGATTTTATAGCTATGCTTGTTGGATTGCTAAACAAATCAGAAGAAGAGTTATACTCGTTTGTGGATTCTACGTTGAAAAACAAACCACTTCTAGGATTACAAGCAGGTGTAATCTCTCAGGTGTTACATTGTCTTTTTCCTAATGTTTTTCCTGTTGTCAATTCTTGGGGTCGAGGAATCTTTGATGCATTAAGGTTACGTTTGGTAAAAGCGGATAAGAAAACTACTTATATCTCAAATTGTGAAACAATCAAGAAGTATCGTGATACCTTTGGCAAGTTTAAGAACTATCGTGTAATTGATCGTTTGTCGATAGAGCATGCTCGTGAGATAGGCTTTGGCTTTTTTGTGGAGAAATATTCAACACCTAATTATATTCTGAATGATATCGATACAATCCTTCCTGAGTATATTTCTAAATTGACAGAGGGTTATGATACTTTATATCAAATTCCAGATGCAGAAACAGCTAAAGAGGTGCAGAAGATTCTTCGTGAAGACAATGACTTTATGGAAAAGAGTAAAGCCACTGGCAACCATCGTCCCTCATCGTGTTTTAGGAAATATATGGATTTTTTCAGTTGGTGGATAAACCCCGAAGATCCTTTTGCACAACAAAAAGCAGATAATGATACTTATATGAATGACATTAGTGATGATGAGCAGAATTATGAAGAATACGATTTCTCTTCTGACACAGATAAACCATTCATTAGTGAGGAGAACTTTTTAAAAATGGCCAAACTTTTGAAATCGAAGAAAAATATTATTCTCGAAGGTGCACCTGGTGTCGGTAAGACTTTTTTGGCTCGTAAGATAGCTTATCAGCTAATTGGCAAGATAAAGAACGATAATGTCGAAATGGTGCAGTTCCATCAGTCATATGGTTATGAGGATTTTGTGCAAGGTATTCGCCCTTCTTCTAAAGGGAATGGCTTTGAACGTCGAAACGGAATCTTTTTCAATTTCTGCAATAAAGCCCGCCTTTTGCCTAACCAACCATTTGTATTTATTATTGATGAGATAAATCGAGGTAATATCAGCAAGATTTTAGGAGAATTGATGATGCTTATAGAGGCTGATAAACGTAAGGAGGAATATGCCCTTAGGCTGACTTATAGCAATGAGGACGAAGAACGCTTTTTTGTGCCTGCCAATGTGTATATAATTGGTTGTATGAATACTGCTGACCGTTCTTTGGCAATCGTTGATTATGCTTTGCGACGTCGCTTTAAGTTTTGTCATATTATGCCAGAATTCAATGAAGCTTTCAAAGATTACCTTACTTCTAAAGGGATTGATAAAAAACATGTTGAGCAGATAATTGATAAAGTAGAATCTGCAAATAATCTGATAGCAACCATCGACAGAGGACTTGAAATAGGTCATAGCTATTTCTGTCAAACAGATGGTTGTGAAGATTTCGAAACTTGGTGGGAGAGTATCTGTGAATACGAACTGTTCCCATATATTTATGAAATCTGTTTTGATGACGAAGATAAGTATGAACAGATTTGTACAATATTGAAATTCTGAAATGTTGCCCAAAATACCTATAGAAAATCTATACTACCTGCTTTGTTATGCTTGGGATGTTAATGACCAACTGAACAAAGTAAAAGTGGATGGTAGAAATTACCATTCGCTTGAAAACTTGTTGGCTACAGTCTTGGTTATGGCATGTGAGCGGTTATTACGTAGAGGGCTTGTTCAAGAATACTTATTCGAAGAATTTGAAGTAAATGGAATACGTGGAAAGTTGAATCTCGAAGAAACATTGAAGAAAGGGATTTATGGACGAGGTAAAACCATATGCCAAATAGATGAATTAACAAGTGATGTGCTTATCAATCAAGTGATTTATTCAACATTGAAACGGCTTGTCAAATTAAACAGTCTTGATGAAGAAATCAGGCAGAGGGTTAGAAAGACAATGCGAAAATTTCCTCATATGAGAGATGTAGATGTGGTAATAAATACTTTTGAACGTATTAAACTTAATCGTAACAATCGTTTCTATGCATTGGTCTTGAATGTTTGTAAGTTGATATGGCAGTCTACATTGCCCAACAAAAGACATGAAGGTAAGTATGAATTTATTGATTTTACTGAAGATGACTTCCAAATGAATGTTATTTTTGAGCGCTTCTTGATGAATTTTTGCAAACAGCATTGCAAGACAGAATATCCAGAAGTGCATCGTGAATACATAGAATTTAAACTTACACCATTCGGTATGATGTTTAAGGAGAGTGGAGAAGCTCTACCTATGATGGAAACAGATATAACCCTATATAATTCCATAGCACAGAAGAAACATATCCTTGATGCAAAGTTTTATCGAGAGGCTTTTGTTTCAAAGTATGGAGGAAGGAAGAAAGTGAGGAGAGAACATCTTTCACAGATTCTTTCATACATATTAAATCAAGAGGATCCGCAAAAAGCATATACATTGAATGCTAATGGAACATTGGTTTATCCTACTGTAACAGAAGATATTGACTTTTCGTATCATTACAATGGGTCTTCACATGATATATATGTAAGAACAGTGAATCTAAATCAGCCTTGGCAGAAAATTGAGGAACGAATAAAACAGATAATAAAATAAGCGTATGTTCATTTATTAGGAAACCATAGACCGTTCGACTCCTAGACAACTCTAATGGATTGGTAGAGAAGGTAATGGTGGATAAGCATTTAAAAATGTAATGCTGTTTTTAGAATGGATAGATGATAAAATAAAGTAAGACAATGAGACAGAAGAAATATACACAAACCCAACAGGTGATAGACACCCTACGTAAGTATGGTGGATATGCTACTCTTGGAAATTTGTATCATTTGGTTGATACTAAATCATGGGCTACTAAGACTCCTAATGAATCTATACGAAGAATTGTGCAGGAGTCTGATGAGATTTTCAGAATCCAACCGGGACTTTGGGCTTTGGAAGAATGTCGTGACGAAGTGATGCGCAAGTTTGATATTCAATCTAAGGAGCAAGAAACTGTAGACATGTTTACTCATAGCTATTATCAAGGGTTAATCATTGAGATTGGCAACATGAAGCATTATAGCACTTATGTTCCTGCTCAAGACCAAAATCGTAAGTTTCTTGAAAAACCATTGAAAGATATTTGTACTACTGTTCATCTCCCTGACTTTTCATTTGAGAATATCAAGAATAGAGCAAGAACTGTAGACGTGATATGGTTTAATGAGCGCAATATGCCCGACAGTTTCTTTGAAGTAGAACACTCTACTGATATTCAGAATTCTGTGGCAAAATTCTGCGATTTGCAAGATTTCTCCAGTCGTTTCTTGATTGTCGCTCCCCAAAATCGTGAGGAACAATTCAATAAGGTGATGAGCCGCACGGCTTTTAAAGATATGCGAGACCGCATAAAGTTTCACAATTACGAGAGTATTTTGCAGCAATATGAACTTATGTGTAAGTTGCAGAAGAATGATGGTTTTATCTGATTCGTATGATCAATAATTAACATAGCAAAATATTGGTAAAAGGCGCTATACATCTGATGCGTAAACATTTGTAACTGATTGATAATGATCATTTTTGATCACAAAAGTCAAAGATTGATCTTTTCGGGTTCGCTTAAGTTTTTTGATATACTTTTGTGCCCGAATATGGAATATCAGAAACCGAAAACATATTATCAATCGAAGACAAATGACTTTGTTCTCGTTCATGGCGATTGCTTCAAGCTCCTCAAAGAGTTTGATTTCAAGTTCGACATGATATTTGCCGACCCTCCTTATTTTCTCTCCAATGGCGGTATATCATTGCAGAGCGGAAAAGTAGTATGTGTGGACAAAGGCGATTGGGATAAGGGCAGGTCGCAAGAGGATATGATGGATTTCAATATGGAGTGGCTGCGACTGTGTCGTGACAAGTTGAAAGACAATGGTACTATATGGATAAGTGGAACATACCATAACATCTTTTCCGTGGCTAACTGTCTGACTGCTCTTGGCTATAAGATTCTGAATGTGATAACATGGCAGAAGACGAATCCTCCTGCCAATATATCGTGTCGCTTCTTCACGTATTCAACGGAATTTGTGATTTGGGCACGAAAGAAGCAGAAGGTTGCCCATAAGTTCAACTACGGCTTGATGAAACAGCTGAACGACGGCAAGCAAATGACCGATGTGTGGCGTATGCCGGCTATAGGCATTTGGGAAAAGACTTGTGGCAAACATCCTACGCAAAAGCCCTTGCGTCTGCTCGTGCGTATGATACTTGCGTCAACCAATCAAGGCGATTGGATACTCGACCCTTTCAGCGGAAGCTCTACAACAGGCATTGCAGCCAACTTGTGTGGCAGACGATTTGCAGGACTGGAGCAGGAAGAGAAGTTCTGCCGACTAAGCATGGCACGGCGGGAGGAAATAGAAAACCTGACAAGCTACGACCGGCTCGTCAAGCATATCGACGACTTGCAAGCTCTGCAAGATAGCAATGTGGTGAACGTTAACGACAGCGAGTGCATACAAATGCCATTTTAAGCAGAATCGTTCATTGAGAATGAATGATTATCTATAAAATCGTTCATTCGCAATGAACGATTTTTGTGTTATGGCTTGCTTCTTATCAATATTATTTCTATCTTTGCAAAAGATAATATTATATGTATGAAGGACTTACTGAAGCAAATAATACTTGAGCAGCAGGATGTGTTGCAAGCTCAGAATAAGCGTTATGTACAACGTTATATAGCTGACGAATGGCTCACAACCACCGAGATACTCATTATTTCGGGTATACGTCGTTGTGGAAAGTCGGTATTGGTGCAACAGATTAGAGACCGGCTTGAAGAGAAAGACTTTTATTTCAACTTTGATGATGAGCGCCTTGCGAGTTTCAAATTGGAGGATTTTCAGAAACTTCAAGAGTGTTTTGTTGAACTTTTTGGCGAACAGCACACCTATTATTTCGACGAGATACAGAACATTGAAGGTTGGGAGCGCTTTGTGCGTCGTTTGTACAATGCGGGCAACAAGGTTGTTATAACCGGTTCGAATGCCCGTATGCTGAGTCGTGAACTTGGTACTCATCTTACTGGGCGCTATATACAGGTAGAGATTTATCCGTTTTCGTTTGGCGAATATCTGCTAATGCAAGGAGTGGCTGTAACGGCAAAAACTATGTATACCACAGCTGGTCGTGCGTCGATAATGAATAATTTTGCAGGCTATTTGACAAGTGGCGGTTTCCCGAAATATCTTCAGGATGGTTCGATGGCTTATCTGTCGTCATTGTACGAGAGTATCATATATCGTGACATTCTTACACGCAACGGATTGACCAATGAAAAGGAAATGCTGGAGCTTATGTTCTATCTTGCAAGCAATGCTACAAAGCGGATTACATATTCGTCGCTGGGCAAGATAGTGGGAATACAGCATCCTGATACAATAAAAAACTATCTTGAGTATATACAGCAGACATACCTTATATTCCAGTTGTTCAGATATGATCCTTCAGTGAAGAAGCAAATGTCAAATCCGAAGAAAATTTATTTTGTGGACAATGCTATAATCAGTCGCATAGGCTTCAATGCTACAGAAAACAAGGGCGTGTTTCTGGAAAACATGGTTTTTGTGGAGTTGAAACGCCGTGGGCTGGATGTCTATTATTATTCTGACAAAAAAGAGTGTGATTTTATTGTCAGGCAGGGAATACGCATAACTGATGCTTATCAGGTTACATTGAATATGTCATCGCCTCAAACACGAGAGCGCGAGATTGCAGGAGTGAGAGAGGCAATGCAGGCTTACTCGCTGTCGAAGGGATATATCATCACTTTTGAAGGAAAAGAAACTATTACTTTTGAAGACAATACTGTTGTCGAGGTGATTCCTGCATGGGAATGGATGTTGCAATACGACCCTGCTAAAGCGTAATGTCGCTACTGCATATTGCTTAATGCAGTATATATACACGAAAAAGCCCTCTTGTCTTTCAGCATGCTGAAGGCAAGAGGGCTATATTTATTTGGTTGGTTTTGTCGAAATGTCGTTGCTATGCGGTCGGCGGCTTAGAAGGGCAGATCGTCTTCTGAGCTCTGCTCGGCTGCGGGTGCTGCAGGCTGTGCTGCGGGCTGAACGGGTGCTGCGGGCTGTGCAGGAGCCGGACCGAAAGCTGCGCCTGGAACTACACCTGGCTGCATGCCTACTGCTGCGGGATCAACCTGACGCACGTCGAAAGCGCGGATGTTGTTAAACCAGCGTCCGTTGTACTCGTGAGCGTCGATGTCGAACGATACGTTCACTTCCTGGCCCAACTGTATGTTGAAACGGCTGATGCGGTCGGCACCGAATACGCCGAACACCATCTTGCGCGGATAAGCGTCGTGAGTCTCGATGACGTAGTCCTGCGACTTCCACTCACCGCGTGCTGAAACACCGCTTCTTGCCTCCAATACGGCGATAACTTTTCCTTGAATCTCCATTTGTCTTTGATTGTATTTAATGTGTTATAATTGCGTAGTATATATTTAATCGGAGTGCGAAATTAATAAAATTGTTCAAGATAGAAAAACTTTTGTTGTAGTTTTTATTTTTGGTGTTGCTTTTTAAGCAATTTTCATTACCTTTGTAGCCAAAACAATAATATAAAAACATAAGAACAATGCAATTCACATTATCAAGCGGAACGCTAAATGCGCGACTTCAGACCCTCGTTAGGGTTATCGGTGGCAAGAACGCCATAAGTATATTGGACTGTTTCCTTTTCGAGGTTGCCAACAACACCCTCACCGTCACTGCAAGTGACTCGGAGAATGTGATGCAGGCCACTATAGAACTCGACGAGTGCACAGGCGAGGGACGCTTCGCTCTGCCTAATCATACCATACTCAACGCTGTGAAGGAGCTGCCCGAGCAGCCGCTTCAGATGACTATCGACGACCAGAGTCTGTCGGTGGTTGTCGACTATCAGAACGGTTCGTTCAGCCTGGCTGCCCTGCCTGCCGACGACTATCCCGTAATGCCCGACATGAGCGATGACGCTACTGTGCTCACACTCAATCAGCAGCTCTTGGCTGAGAACATCTCACGCTCGCTCTTTGCTACTGCTCAGGACGAGATTCGTCCGGTGATGGGCGGCATTCTGTTCGACCTCAAGGCCGACGGACTGACCGTTGTGGCTACCGACGGACACAAGCTGGTGCGCAACCGCATTCTCAATGTTGTGGCTGAGGAAGAGCCTACATCGTTCATCCTGCCGCAGAAGCCGGCGCAGTTGCTGAAAGGCGTACTTGCCAAGGGCGAGGGCGACGTTGTGGTGCGCTTTGCTGCCAACAGCTGCGAGTTCAAGTATGACGGAGGCGAGTTCCGCTGCCGTCTGATTGAGGGTCGCTATCCCAACTACAACTCGGTGATTCCTACCAACAACACCAACTGTCTTACAGCCGACCGCAAGACCATGCTCGGTGCCTTGAAGCGCGTGTTGCCGTTCTCAAGCGAGAGCAGTCGTCTGGTTCGCTTCCACCTTGAGAAGGGACTGTTGCGTCTGCAGGCTTCTGACATCGACTTCGCAACAAGTGCCAAGGAGAGCATTGCATGCGAATATAATGGCACTACTATGGACATCGGCTTCAAGGGCGACTCGGTATGCGAGATTCTCAACAATCTTAGTAGCGACGAGGTGACCGTGCAACTTGCCGACCCAAGCCGCGCAGGAGTGTTTGTACCGGTAGAGCAGCCTGAGAATCAGGAAATCCTGATGCTTATGATGCCGATGTTGCTGAACGACTAAATCGAATTAGGAGTTAGGAATGTTGAATGTTGAATTAGTGCGCTTTGCGCATTTGGAATTTTAGAATTTCGAATTGAGAGTTGTCAATCAATTCAACATTGAACAACTCAAAATCGGCAAAGCCGACTAACTCCTAATTCAAAACTCAAAACTCAAAATTTATAAAGCGTCTCTGCCGCTTATATTATATAATGAAACTAAATCTTACACGACCCCTTGTTGTCTTCGACCTTGAGACAACGGGACTTGACCTCGTGCGCGACCGCATAATCCAGCTTTCTTACATTAAGGTTATGCCCGACGGCGAGGAACGACGCGAGAACCTGCTCGTAAATCCAGGCAAGGCCATTCCGCAGGAGGTGACCGAACTGACCGGCATCAGCAATGATGACGTGAAGGATGCTCCTACATTCAAGGAGATTGCCCCGAAACTGAACGAGAAAATGAAGGACTGCGACTTCGCAGGATATAACTCCAATCACTTCGACATACCGATGCTCGCTGAGGAATTTCTGCGTGCAGGCATCGACTTCGACTTCTCGAAGTGCCGACTCATCGACGCTCAGACTATATTCCATAAAATGGAACGCCGCAATCTGGCTGCCGCATACAAGTTCTTCTGCGGACGCAAGATGGAAGACGACTTCACCGCTCACCGTGCCGACGAGGATACCGAGGCTACCTATCGTGTGCTCATGGCTGAACTCGACATGTATGCTCCTGGTGTACAGGACGAACCCGACCGTGTGCTGGAGAACGACATGGACTTCCTGGCTGAATTTTCAAAGCAGAACGACAATGTAGACTTTGCCGGTCGCATAGTGTGGAAACCGTTGCTCGGTGCCGATGGCAAGCCATTGCTCGACAAGGACGGCAAGGAGCGCAAGTTTGAGGCTTTCAACTTCGGCAAGTATAAGGGACGTTCGGTGGCTGACGTGTTGCGTGCCGACCCTGGCTACTATAGCTGGATGATGACAGGGGACTTCACATTCAACACAAAGCAGGTGCTGACACGCATCCGCTTGAAGGGATTTAATAAGTGAATGTTGAATGTTGAATGTTGAGTTGGTCGGCTTCGCCGATGTTGAATTGTTCAATTATGAATTAATTGACAACTCAAAATTCAACATTCAACATTCAAAACTGCGCAAAGCGCAACATTCAACATTCCTAATTCAACATTCAACATTCAAACTATGCTAAAGGGCAAGAAAATAGTATTGGGCATAACCGGCTCTATAGCCGCCTATAAGTCGTGTCTGCTGATACGCGAATTTGTGAAGCAGGGAGCTGAGGTGCAGGTGGTGATAACACCTGCCGGTAAGGAGTTTATCACTCCCATTACGCTGTCGGCTCTGACACATAAGCCAGTGGTGAGCGAGTTCTTCTCGCAGCGCGACGGCACATGGAACTCGCATGTCGACCTCGGACTGTGGGCTGATGCAATGGTGATAGCTCCGTGTACTGCCAGCACTATGGGCAAGATGGCGCACGGTGTGGCTGACAATATGCTCATCACTACATATCTGTCGATGAAGGCCCCGGTGTTCATTGCTCCTGCCATGGACCTCGACATGTATCGACACCCGTCTACACAGGCCAATATGCAGACTTTGCTGTCGTATGGCAACCATATCATAGAGCCTGCCGACGGTTTTCTGGCAAGCGGACTGGAGGGTAAGGGACGTATGGAGGAGCCGGCTGTGATAGCACGCCGCATATCTGAATTCTTCGACCGTCAGGACAGCAACTCGCCATTGGTGGGCAAGAAGGTGATGATAACCGCTGGCCCTACATATGAGCGTATCGACCCCGTACGCTTCATAGGCAACTACTCGAGCGGCAAGATGGGTTTTGCCATTGCCGAAGAGTGTCGCCGACGCGGTGCCGACGTGACGATAGTGTGCGGACCGGTAAGCCTGAAGTGCGACGACGGCATACGGCGTGTAGACGTGGAGAGCTGTGAGGAGATGTATCAGGCTGCCACACGCGAGTTTGCCAATGCCGACGTGGCTGTGCTGGCTGCTGCTGTGGCTGACTTCAAGCCAGCCGACGTTGCCGACCGCAAGATAAAGCGCGAGAAGGACGACCTCGTGATGCGTCTGTGTCCTACGCACGACATTGCTGCGGCTTTGGGACAGACAAAGACCGAGCGTCAGACCATTGTGGCTTTTGCGCTTGAGACCAACGACGAGGAGGCAAACGCACAGCGCAAGCTCGAAAAGAAGAATGCCGACTTCATCGTGCTCAACAGTCTGCGCAACGAGGGTACGTGTTTCCGCACCGATGACAATCAGATAGAGATAATCAGTCGTACGGACAAGAAGCAGTATCCCAAGTGCTCGAAGGCTGAGACGGCTCAATACATTGTGGACGAGATAGAGGCAACTGTAAGCCGCAAATAGTCATAACACACATATATAATTATTATGTCAATTCGATTGCTAACATCGTTTGTTGCCGCCGTGATGTGTGGGGTGGGGTGTGCCGACGTGCATGCTCAGGAACTCGACGCACGCATCAGCATCAACCACTCGCAGGTGCAAGGCACTGACGCAAGCGTGTTTGACGACCTCGAACAGAATCTGACGCGGTTTGTCAACGAGCGCCAGTGGACCAGTATGCAGTTCTACAAGAACGAGCGCATACAGTGCAGCTTCAACATAACGGTGACGAAATACGACAAGGCATCGAATGTGTTCACATGCAAGGCTGTGGTGCAAGCCAACCGACCCGTGTACAACGCCTCGTACACCACGACGCTGTACAGCAATACCGACAACGACTTCAACTTCGAGTATGCGCAGTTCGACCAGATACAGTTTAACGAGGAGCAGGTGGACAACCAGCTCACGGCGCTCATGGCTTATTACGCCTATCTGATTATCGGACTCGACCTCGACTCGTTTGCTCCGATGGGAGGTGAGGATGTGCTGCAGCAATGCATGAATCTGACCAACAATGCTCAGAACCTGAACTATCCCGGATGGAAGGCTTTTGACAGTAGCCGTAACCGATTTGCCATAATCAACGACTATCTTGACGGAGCGATGAAGCCATTCCGCCAGTTGCAGTACGACTACTATCGCAACGGACTTGACGTGATGGCAACAAATGCCGACCGCGGACGTGCAGCCATAACGACAGCGCTGGAGGATGACCTGAAAAAGGCGCATGCCGACCGGCCGCTGAGTCTGCTGCCGCAGATATGGACCGACTACAAGCGCGACGAACTTGCCAACATATATCGAGGCAAGGGTACGCAGAAGGAGAAACAGAGTGTTTACGACATATTGTTTGGTATCAATGCCAGTCAGAATACGGCTTGGGAAAAGATAAAGGAATAGACTATGCTGAAAAAACTTGACATAAGAAACTTTACGCTTATAGACCATCTGGAGATGCTCTTCTATCCCGGATTCTCCGTTATCACGGGCGAGACGGGAGCCGGCAAGAGTATCATCATCGGGGCTATCGGACTGTTGCTGGGCAATAGGGCGGACACCAAGATGGTGAAGCGTGGGCGCGACAAGTGTATCGTCGAGGCAACGTTCGACCTTAGTGTGTATCACTCGGACGTGCTGAAGGACTTCTTCGAGCGCAACGATCTCGACTATGAGCCTGAGGAATGTCTGCTCAGACGCGAGGTGAACGCCAACGGCAAGAGCCGGGCTTTCATCAACGACACGCCGGTGACGCTGGCGCTGATACGCGAACTGGGCGAACAGCTCATCGACATACACAGTCAGCACCAGAACCTGCTGCTCAATCGCGAGGACTTTCAGCTGAATGTGGTGGACATCATCGCCCACGACAAGGCGCAATTGGCCGACTACCAGGCGTCGTACGGCAAGTATCGCAAGGCGCAGGACGAACTGGCACGTGTGAAGGAGGAGATTGAGCGCAATCGTGAGAACGAGGACTTCCTGCGTTTTCAGCAGAAGGAACTCGCCGATGCCAATCTTGTAGACGGCGAACAGGAGACGCTCGAACAGACGGCAGAGATGATGAGTCATGCCGAGGACATAAAGCGTGTGCTGCATGAGGCAGACCAGTGTCTGGCGGGCGAGGAAATGAGCATCGTGAACGAGGTGCGCCAGCGTGCGTCGCAGTTGCGCAGCATAGCCGACATCTATCACGATGCGCAGGAAATGGCCGACCGACTGGACAACTGCTATGTCGAACTGAAGGACATTTCGCAGGAGATTGCATCGCACATCGACGACGTGGAGTTCGACCCCGTGAAGTATAACGAGACTACCCAACGTCTCGATACCATATACTCGCTGCAGCAGAAATATCATGTGACTACTGTTGAGGAACTTATAGCCAAGAAGAATGAACTTGACACCCAGCTCGGCAACATCGACAATAGCGACGAGCGACTGGAGGAGTGCAAGCAACGTGTTGAGGCGCTGAAGGCTGAGTGCACGCAGAAGGCTGCTGTGCTGAGCGAGGTGCGCCGCAAGGCTGCCGTAGAGGTAGAAGGCGAACTTGCCAAGCTGTTGGCTCCGCTGGGAATACCTAATGTAAGGTTTAAGGTGCAGATTACTATCGGCGAGCTTGCACAGAAGGGTGTCGACAAGGTGATGTTCCTATTCAGCGCCAACAAGAGCACCGACATGCTGCCCGTATCGCAGGTGGCTTCGGGTGGTGAGATTGCACGTGTGATGCTGTCGCTCAAGGCCATGATAAGCAAGGCGATAGGACTGCCTACTATCATATTCGACGAGATAGACACTGGTGTGAGCGGACGCGTGGCTGAGCAGATGGCGCACATAATGCGTGGCATGGGCGACGTTAACCGCCAGGTTATCTGTATCACCCACCTGCCGCAGATTGCCGCTTACGGCTCAACCCACTACAAGGTGGCCAAGCATGAGGCTGAGAGTGGCACGGTGAGCACGATGACACAGCTCACGCCCGACCAGCGCATAACGGAGATAGCCCAAATGCTCAGCGGTAGCGACGTGACACAGGCGGCTATAGACAACGCCAAGTCGCTATTAATGAAAGAAAAGAAATAAAAGTATATAGAATATTTATTATGAATCGATTTTTTGTTACTGTCTTTGCAGTCTTTGCTATGGCGATGGCATCGTTTGCCCAGCCATCAGCAGTCAAGAATGCTGCAAAGTCAACGTTCCGTCTGGTATGCTATGACGCGAACGGCAACCGCAATGCCGAGACTTACGGTGTGTTCACATCGACCGACGGTGAGGCTGTTGCACCATGGTCGGCACTGTCGACGGCAGCGCGTGCTGAGGTGGTCGACTTCAATGGCAAGACATATAATGTACGCACACTGGTTGGCGTAAACGAATTGTATGACGTGTGCCGTTTTCGTGTAGATGCTTCAAAGACTCAGCCGGCTGCAATGGCTACTGCAACGGTGCCTGCCAACTCAAAGGTGTGGCTCGTCAACTTTGCCGACAAGAAGGTGAAGGTCGATGAGTATTCGGTAGAGCGCAGCGAGAAGTTTATGGACAAGTATGCTTACTACATTTTTGCCTATAACGACAAGAGTGGTGTGGCTGGCAGTCCGTTTGTCAATGCCAACGGTCAGGTGATAGGACTGTTGCAGCAGTCGGAGACCAATATCGAGACACATGCCGTAGACCCGCGTTTTGCAACGACATTGGCATTCAATTCTTTGGATGTGGCTCGTCCCGATTACAACAAGACAGCTATACGTATGCAGTTGCCCGACGACAGCAAGCAGGCACTGCTGATGATTATGCTTACTTCGGAGCATCAGGACTCGGCAAAGTATGTTGGCTATATTGCCGACTATATAGCAAAGTTCCCGCAGCAGGTTGACGGCTATACTACGAGTGCTTTGCGCAAGAGCAACAATGGCGACTTTGCCGGTGCCGATGCTGACATGAAGCAGGCGCTGAAGCATGCTACAAACAAGGCTGAGGCTCATGCCGAATATTCGCGCGTGATGTATCAGAAGCTTATCTACAGCAACGACTCGTTGTATAAGGAGTGGACCCTGGACAAGGCTCTCGGTGAGGCAGAGGAGGCTTATAAGATTGACCCGCAGCTGGCTTATCGCCACAGCGCTGCCCAGATACTCTTCTCGAAGCGTGAGTATGCCAAGGCTTACGATATATTCAATGAGTTGTCGAAGACCTCGTTTGCCAATAGCGAGGTGTTCTACGAGGCTGCCCAGTGTAAGGCTCAGCTTGGTGCCAAAAACGAGGAATTGATAGTGTTGCTCGACAGTGCTGTGGCACGTTGCACCAAGCCGTATACTTCGGTGGCTGCTCCGTATGTGCTTGCACGCGGACAGATGTACGACGCCATGAAGGACTATCGTCGCGCCTTGGCCGACTACAACGAATACGATACTATAATGTATGGTCGTGCCAATGCCGATTTCTACTTCACACGCTACAAGTGTGAGGTCAACATGCGTCAGTATCAGGTGGCTCTCAACGACATCGCACACGCCGCTTATGTGTGTGAGCCGCAGATGCGCCCCATCTATCTGGCTGAGATGGCTTCGCTACAGCTCCGTGTCAATATGCTCGACAATGCTGTGAAGACTGCCGACCTCTGCTTGCAGCTGGATGCCGACAACACCGACGCCCTACTTATCAAGGGTGTAGCCCTCGTAGGACTGAAGAAGAAACCTGAGGCTATGGAGTGTCTGCAACGAGCCAAGACTCTGGGCGACCAACGTGCCGATGAGTATATAAAGAAATACAAATAAGGAGTTTTGAGTTTTGAATTTTGAGTTTTGAATTAGTCGCCTACGGCGATTGAGAATTGATGAATTTTGAATTCATAATTGAATGATTCCTAATGCGTATAGCGCACTAACTCCTAATTCAAAACTCCTAATTCGCAAAGTGCACTAACTCCTAATTAGAAACTAAAAAAGCGCTTGAACACTAAATGTTGTGTTCAAGCGCTTTTATGTATATGAATTCAAAAATTGAAAATTCAACATCGGCGTTAGCCGACCAATTCAAAATTCAAAATTAATAATTAATAATTGTCATCGTCGTCGGTAACGTCTTCTGCCTCAAGGTTGAGGTCTTCGGGGTCGGTATCGAATGTGGTGCGATAGCTCTCCTCAGTGAGCTTATCTTCGTCGAATGTATCGTCGTCGTCGTCATCGTACTTGTCGTCCGGCAAATCGAGATCGTCGTCGTCCTCATCGTCTTCGTCGTCGTAGTTCTTAGCCTTCTTGGTTGTCTCGCTTTCGAGGCTTGCAACTGGCTTCTCCATTTCAGGCTTCTCCTTAGCGAAGATGGCCTCAATCCATGCGCCTTTGGCTATCTCGAGCACCTCAAAGCCGTCGTTCACCTTCTTCTCGTACATTCCGCCCGGCTTGTGCAGACGATCCTTGGGCAGAGTAGTGGTGCTGATGTCGAATCCGCTCTCAATGATGTCCTGAATGCTCTGCGAGAGTGAGTCCCATCCACCGCCAAAGTTGCGGTCGAGAACCTCAATGAGCTTGGCAGCCGAGATGTGACGTATGTTCTCGTATGTAAGGTCGGTGACGCGCATAATCTGACGCTTCTTGATGGCCCACTTGCTATTATCGCCTTCGTCAGCACCCAGCGAACCAATCTTGAAGTCGCGGGCTTCATATTTCTTGATTACTTCAGGGCGGTCAATCTTTATCTCTTCTATTTCGAAAGCGCTTTTGATAACATCGAAGTAGTGTCTCTTGTTGTCCTTGAAATCAGATTCCTTTTTGGCCGATTCCCACATACGTAAGATGTCATTCTCCTGCAATTCCCATACGTTACTCTTTGTTAGAGTCTTGAGTGTCAAAGCTTTCTGTTGTTTCATATATTATTAATTTGTTTTCGTTTTATGTTTTGTTTAGTCTATCTTGCTCATCAGCCCAAAGGCCGATGGAAAAACGTGTTGCAAAAGTATATACTTTACTCCTAATTCACAAGTTTTTATCGAAAAATATAATACGTCGGAGCTATAAAAAATCGTGAGTTAAGTTTTTTGAATACAAGTGTTGCGTATATCATTTATATTTAATAATTTTGTCAGGATTTATGAGTGAACCTTTAGCTGAAAGAATGAGACCTCGCACTCTCGACGATTATGTCGGGCAGAAACATTTGGTGGGCGAGGGGGCCGTCCTGCGCAAGATGATTGACGCGGGGCGCATATCGTCGTTTATATTGTGGGGACCTCCGGGTGTGGGCAAGACCACGTTGGCGCAGATTATTGCCAACAAACTCGAGACTCCATTCTACACACTGAGTGCCGTAACGTCGGGTGTGAAGGATGTGCGCGAAGTGATAGAGCGTGCCAAGAGCGGACGTTTCTTCAGTACGGCATCGCCAATACTGTTTATCGACGAGATTCACCGCTTCTCGAAGTCGCAGCAGGATTCGCTGCTCGGTGCTGTGGAGCGAGGTGTGGTGACGCTGATAGGTGCCACTACAGAGAACCCCTCGTTTGAGGTGATACGCCCGTTGCTGTCGCGCTGTCAGCTGTATGTGCTAAAGTCGCTCGACAAGGACGACCTGCTCGAACTGCTTCAGCGTGCCATTACTACCGACACCGAACTGTCCAAGCGCCATATAGAATTGAAGCAGACCGACGCAATGATGCGCTATAGTGGTGGCGATGCGCGCAAGTTGCTTAACATCCTCGAACTCGTTGTTGAGGCCGACAGCAACGACCATGTTGTCATCACCGACGACATCGTGGCAAGCCGTTTGCAACAGAACCCACTGGCTTACGACAAGGGGGGCGACATGCACTACGACATCATATCGGCATTCATCAAGAGCATTCGTGGCAGCGACCCCGATGCCGCTCTCTACTGGATGGCACGAATGATAGAGGCAGGCGAAGACCCGCAGTTCATAGCTCGACGTGTGGTGATATCAGCAGCCGAAGACGTAGGACTTGCCAATCCTAACGCCCTGTTGCTTGCCAATGCCGCCTTCGATGCCGTAATGAAGATAGGTTGGCCCGAGGGACGCATTCCGCTGGCTGAGGCTGTGGTATATCTCGCCACAAGCCCCAAGAGCAATTCGGCATACAAGGCCATCAACGATGCCCTATCGCTGGTGAAGCAGACTGGCAATCAGCCCGTGCCGCTACATCTGCGCAATGCTCCCACTCAACTCATGCAAAGCCTGGGCTATCACGACGGATATAAATACTCGCACGACTATCCAGGCAATTTCACACCCCAACAATACCTCCCCGACGCATTGGTTGACACACGCCTATGGCATGCCCAACACTCGCCAGTAGAGGAAAAATCGTATCAACAGATGTTGCGCCTTTGGGGCGACAGATTTAAAGATAAAGATTGAAAAAATGAAAATAGTAGTTTTAGACGGAAAAGGTGTTAATCCTGGCGATATGTCGTGGAGCGGCATAGAGCAGTTTGGCGACCTTACCGTATACGAGCGCACTGCGCCCGATGAAGTTTTGAGTCATGTTGGCGATGCCGAGATTGCGCTCACCAACAAGACAGTGTTCAATGCCGACACCATTGCACGCCTCACCAATACCAAATATATAGGTGTGCTGGCTACCGGATATAATGTAGTAGACCTTGAGGCGGCTTCACGCCACGGCATCGTAGTGACAAACATTCCTGCCTATAGCACCGACAGCGTGGCGCAACATACATTTGCCCACATTCTCAACGTCACCAATCAGGTAGACCATTATGCACGTGCTTCGCGCGACGGAGAGTGGAGCCGTTGTCCAGATTTCTGCTATTGGGACCGTCCGCTCGTAGAGTTGGCTGGCAAGAATATTGGTATTGTAGGATTGGGACATATCGGCATGAAGGTGGCTGCTATAGCACTCTGCTTCGGCATGAACGTGTATGCATATACGAGCAAGAGTTCCGACCAGTTGCCGCAGGGCATAAAGAAGGCAACGATGGAAAGACTGCTGAGCGTAAGCGACATCATCACCCTACACTGTCCGCTCAACGAAGAGACCAACCGACTCATCTGCGCCGACACCATACAGCACATGCGCGACGGAGTGATAATAGTAAATACAGGACGCGGACCACTGGTCGACGAGAACGATATGGCGGCAGCCTTGCACACGGGCAAGGTAGGAGCCTACTGTGCCGACGTGATGTGCTCAGAGCCACCGTCGGGTGACAACCCGCTGTTCTGCGAACCTCACGCCTATATAACGCCGCATGTGGCATGGGCATCGGTAGAGGCACGCACCCGACTTATGAGTATAGCAGAAAATAATATCAAGTCTTTTCTTGATGGAACACCCCAAAATGTAGTGAACAAGATATGATGCCTAATGAAGATCTTTACGGCCCACTGCTCAATGTGATAGAGTTTTTGGGAACATTTGCCTTTGCCATTTCGGGTATACGCCATGCAGCAGCTAAGCGTTTCGACTGGTTTGGAGGATTTGTATGCGGTGTTGCTGTGGCTATCGGTGGCGGTACGCTGCGCGACATGATGCTGGGAGTGACTCCTTTCTGGATGACCTCTTCCATATACCTCATCTGTACGTTTATGGCGCAGCTGTTTGTCATTGTCTTTGCCCGTTCGCTCAAGCGATTGGACAATACGTGGTTTTTCTTTGACACATTAGGTCTGGCGCTTTTCACGGTAGCCGGTCTGCAGAAGACGCTCGATTGCGGTCATGCATTCTGGGTGGCGATAATAATGGGAACCATAACAGGATCGGCAGGCGGTGTAATCCGTGACGTGTTGCTCAACAACGTGCCCGTTATCTTCCAGAAGGAGATATACGCCATGGCGAGCGTCATAGGAGGTTTGGCATACTGGGGACTCGTAGAGTGCGGTTGCGACATGACCATTTCGGTCATCATCGCATTCTTCCTCATTGTGGCAATACGCATCCTCGCTGTGAAATATCACATCTCGCTGCCAGTACTAAAGGGTGAAGAATAACATTTTAGCCCCTTAATACAGTGCTATTCATAACCCAAGGACACCCCAGTAGCATTTTTTTGCATAAAAGTTGAGGCATATTTGGTCATTTAGAAAAAAAACATTACCTTTGCACTCGATTTGTAGGTCCCGTAGCTCAGTTGGATTAGAGCAACAGCCTTCTAAGCTGTGGGTCTTGGGTTCGAACCCCAACGGGATCACAAACTAAAAAAGAGGATTTTACTTCGGTAAAGTCCTCTTTTTTTAGTTTCTGATAGTATGTTTGAAGACGATTCATAAAAGTGAAAAACATTTAATAGTCAAGTATAATGAAGAATAATATTTTAGGAATTTCGCTGATGGGCATGGCTTTGGCAATGCCTGTAGCTACTGCTTCAGCACAGGGAACAGTAGAGGATTACAACAGAGCCTATGACGTGCGTCGTCAATTCGTTGCCGACTCCGTGTTTCACTGGGTACGCTCGTCGGCTTGGTGTGACTCTTCGCACGTGTTGCATTATCAGATTTCTACTCCTCAAGGCAAGAAGTTTGTTTCGTATGATGCCGACAAGGATGAACTGAAAACCTACGATTCGCAGCAAGCGATGGAGAAAGCTTTGGGCATAAAGCCTCGTCCTGTCAATAAGCCCAGATTTGGCAGACGCCACGTGCGCCATTGGATGGAGGTAGACGAGGAGAAGGATGCTTATCCAGTACTATCGCCTGATGGCAAGATGGAGGCTTATATAGAAGGTTATAATGTAGTGATTCATGAGGCAGGAAAACCTTATACAGAAGCCAAGCGAATCCTTACTCAAGACGGCACTATAGGCTGCTATTACAGCAATCGCATCCAGTGGAGTCCTGATAGTAAGCACATCTTTGTCTGCAAGCGAGTGCCCGTAGAGAAGCGTTATGTTTACTATGTGGAATCTTCGCCTGCCGACCAGTTGCAGCCTATACTCCACAAACAAGAGTATGCCAAGCCTGGTGATGCGGTGCCACAGCATTTTCCAGTTATCATTGATGTGGCTTCTGGCAAGAAGGTTGAGGCTGACAAGCATCTAATAGAAAACCAGTATGCTCTGGAGTGGATGCAATGGACACCCGACAGCAAGGAGGTGACGATGGAGTACAATCAGCGTGGTCATCATCTCTATCAGATGTTGGCGATGGATGCCGAGACTGGAAAACTTCGTACCGTGGTGGAAGAGCGTGCCAATACCTTCGTGAACTATTCGCGTCTTTGGCGCCAGTTTATCAAAGACGGTAAGCAGCTACTATGGCTGAGCGAGCGCGACAATTGGAATCATCTGTATCTATATGATGTGCAGAAGGCCAAGGTGATTCGTCAGATTACCAAGGGCGAATGGTTTGTACGCGGCATTCAGCGTGTGGACGAGGAGAAGGGAGAAATCTACTTCTCGGCATGTGGTATGAACAAGAATGAGGACCCTTATCTAGTACATTATTATAAGATAGGTATGGACGGTAAGAATCTGGTGGCGCTCACTCCTGAAGAGGGCAACCACAGTGTACAATATACCTACGACTATCGCTACATGTTAGATACATATTCGAAGGTGGATACGGCTCCGGTCACAGTGCTCAGAGATGCGCAGACTGGCAAGCTCGTAAAGACTCTGGAAACTGCAGATATTTCAACCTTGAGGAAGCATGGATGGCAGACACCTGAGGTGTTTGTAGCAAAAGGTCGTGACGGCAAAACTGATATGTGGGGTATAATACAGCGTCCAAGTAATTTCAATCCTAACAAGAAATATCCGGTTATAGAATACATTTATTCCGGTCCGGGCGATGCATACACTCCTAAGAGTTTTATGCCATACAATAGGTATACCACTTCGTTGGTCGAATTAGGATTCATTGTAGTTCAGCTCGATGCAATGGGCACTTCATATAGAGGCAAGAAATTTGAGGAGGTTTGCTACAAGAATCTTAAGGACGCCGGATTCCCCGACCGTGAACTTTGGATTAAGGCTGCGGCTAAGAAGTATCCTTATATGGACATCGACAATGTTGGCATCTATGGTTGTTCGGCTGGCGGACAGGAGAGTACTACAGCCGTATTGCTGCATGGCGACTTCTATAAGGCTGCTTACAGCGCATGTGGTTGTCACGACAACCGTATGGATAAGATATGGTGGAACGAGCAGTGGATGAGTTGGCCCGTTGACTCAAGTTATGTGGAGTGTAGCAATGTGGAGAATGCCCATAAGCTGGAGCGTCCGCTTATGCTCGTAGTAGGCGAGATAGACGATAATGTAGATCCGTCGAGCACATATCAGGTTGTGAATGCCTTGCAGAAAGCCAACAAGGATTTTGAGCTCGTGGTCATTCCTGGTGCCCACCATACTATGGGCGAACTCTATGGTGAGCACAAACGCTATGATTTCTTTGTGAAGAATATGTTTGGCGTGAACCCTCCGAAATGGAATCAGGTGAATAGCAAATAATGTTCACCGCTCGGTAGTGTAAACTGAACTGTGTCACGGCTCTGTTTTTTATTCTTTGCCTCTTATTTGTGTGCAGATTTCATATCTGCATACAAATAAGAGGAGCCTTTCACAGGCAAAGTTACATAATCTTGAACCTATCTCCAAATTTTATAGCAAGTTGTTGTGATATCAGTGCCCAATTAGACAGG
>OLGY01000565.1_pt1 | contig 24519 bp, 21 predicted proteins | sample 1605951 | NCBI WGS metagenome assembly OLGY01 (sample SAMN03283280) | human gut metagenome | biome: human-associated habitat; material: feces | host: Homo sapiens | place: Peru | collected 2012
CGTGATTCATGTAGCGAAAGCGTGCCTGCGGTGAATTGTTAAATTTGTACAACGTACGCTTCGGGTATATAGTTTCGCAATTGTCTAATTAATATAATCCGTGAAAGGAGATTACCATGAATAAAAAGAAAAAACATCCTTTACTCCGCGCTGCCGGAATCGCCCTCGGATGTATGGCAGTGTATAATACCTATGAATATAAAAAAGCCACATCAGGCGATGCCAACCATCGTGAAGACTGCCGTGTATACACCGGACGCTTTGGAGATATATCATACAAGCATTACGGAAGCGGAACCCCTGTGCTCCTTATCCACTCATTAGACCCTGCCGCTAATATGTCTGAATGGATTCCGACGGCATTAGAGCTTTCAAAGAATAATTCGGTATATGTTATCGACCTTCCGGGATGCGGCTTTTCAGATAAAAGCACAGTTAACTACTCTGTGTATATGTATGCCCTTGCGATAAATGACTTTGTAAAAAACAGAATATGCAGAAGCCATGAGACAAGCGGTATTCATGCTGTTGCAAGTGCAGCATCAGCTCCTCTTCTTCTCAGTGCTGCAGTGCTCATGCCGAATCTCTATTCCGCAATAAGCTTTATAAATCCAATCAATATGGAGAATGCATACTGCAATCCATCCACTAATCCATACATTGTGAAAGGACTTCGCGCCGTGTACAATACACCTGTCATAGGCTCATTTATATACAATACACAGTATAACCGCAAAGCCATCCACGATGCATTGTCAAGAATACCGGGACTTGAAGTTGAAGAGAAAGAAAAACTTACAGATTCAATGTACGAAGCCGCCCACACGGGCGGATACTACGGCAGATTTCTCTATTCAAGCATACATGGAAATCTGTTAAACGTGGATATAAAGCGCATGCTTGACAAGCTCAGTACACCTCTGCTTATTGTAAGCGGAAGTGACAATAAGCCTGCAAAGAAGTCTTTATCCACATTTGACCGTGAAAATGAAAATATATCCACAATAATACTTGAAGATATCAACACGCCTCAGTATGAATGTCCTAAGAAGCTTGCCGATATCCTCAATAAAAGTTTTTAATCTTTTAATTTAATTATACAGCCTGATTTCACGATAAAGGCTCTTTTGACGGCAGTCCCGCTTTCCTCGGATATTTTTTGGAAGTTGCTGCCGTCTTTTTTATTACAACAAATGTCCTGTCAATATCCGTATCCGGAAGAGTGAGCTTGTGAACATCGGTAATCTCGCCGCCTAACAGCTTTACCGCCCTCTCACCTGCCTTAAGTTCGTCCTCAATCTGACCTGCCTTGTATGCTATAAACACGCCGCCGACTTTGACATAAGGCAGACAGTACTCGCTGAGTGTTGAAAGGTTAGCCACAGCTCGCGATACACACACATCGAACTGCTCGCGATATTCCTTATTCTTAGCATAATCCTCAGCTCTTCCATGAAGTGTCTCGATATTCTGAAGCTCATTAACCTTGATAACCTCATCTAAGAACTTGATTCTCTTGTTGAGTGAATCAAGAAGCGTAAGCTTCACCTCAGGATACATTATCTTGAGCGGAATACCCGGAAAACCGGCACCGGTACCTATATCCACAACCTTATCGGTATTTTTAAAGGAATATACACAATTAACAGCAAGACTGTCCACAAAATGTTTAATTACGACCTCTTCGTACTCCGTAATGCCCGTGAGATTCATAAATTCATTCCACTCGCATAAAATCTTGTGAAAACCGTCAAGCTGCATGCATTGGCGTTCACTTGGGGTATATCCTATTTTTTCTAAGTTGTCTTTTAAAAAATCCGACATCTGCTCCTCCTATTTTCTCGCCTCCAAATATACAAGCAGCACAGTGATATCCGCCGGAGAAACGCCGGATATTCTTGATGCCTGCCCGATAGAACGTGGTCTGAAGTTCTTAAGCTTCTGTCTTGCCTCAAGGCGCAGACTTCCAACCTCATCGTAATCAATATCATCAGGTATCAGCTTCTTCTCAAGCTTCTTAAAATGCTCCACCTGTCTTAACTCTCTCTCTATATAGCCCTGATATTTAATGTTAATGTTCACCTGCTCGACCACATCCCAAGGAATCGGCTTTCTGTCCTTGTCAAGCTCCGCAATGGAATCATAGTCAAGCTCAGGTCTTTTTATAAGGTCTGCAAGCGATATTCCGTTGTTGAGTGCCGCACTGTTATGCTTTGCAAGGAATTCCGACACCTCATTGGTTCCGCCTATCATAACCGTACTCAATCTCTTAACCTCTGCATCTATCGCTCTTCTCTTTTCCTCAACCTTCTCATATCTCTCATCAGATATAAGCCCGATATCGTGTCCCTTAGAGGAAAGCCTTAAATCCGCATTATCCTGTCTTAAAAGAAGCCTGTACTCAGCTCTTGAAGTCATCATTCGGTATGGCTCCGTGCTCTCCTTGGTCACAAGGTCATCAATAAGCACACCGATATATGCCTCAGAACGGTCAAGAATAAGTGGCTCCCTGCCAAGCAGCTTCATTGCCGCATTTATTCCGGCAATAAGTCCCTGTACTGCTGCTTCCTCATATCCTGAACTTCCGTTAATCTGTCCTCCCGAAAAAAGACCATGTACATTCTTGAATTCAAGAGAAGCCTTAAGCTCCACCGCATTAATACAGTCATACTCAATCGCATACGCATTGCGGACAATCTTCACATTCTCAAGCCCCGGAACCGTGCGGTACATTGCATACTGTACATCCTCCGGAAGCGAGCTAGACATACCTCCAAGATACATTTCATTCGTATAATTTCCCTCAGGCTCAACGAATACCTGATGTCTGTCCTTATCGGCAAATCTGACCACTTTATCCTCTATAGAAGGACAGTAACGTGGTCCGGTTCCCTCTATTTTTCCTGAATACAGCGGTGAGCGGTCGAGATTGTCCCTTATAATTTTATGAGTTTTCTCGTTAGTATATGTAAGGTAACATGAAGCCTGCTCCTTCTGAATATCATCAGGATTGGTTGTAAACGAAAAAGGAACTATATGCTCATCACCAAACTGCTCTTCCATCTTTGAAAAATCAATCGAGCGTCTGTCAACCCTGGCAGGTGTGCCCGTCTTAAAGCGTCTTACCTCGATTCCAAGCCTCTTAAGTGCATCCGTCAGATGATTGGCTGCCTGAAGTCCGTTAGGTCCTGTATAGCTGCTCACATCGCCGTATATGCATCTTGCCTTGAGATATGTTCCCGTACACAGCACAACCGCACGGCAATGGTACACTGCCCCCGAATATGTCTTCACTCCCGTTATGTTCTTTTCATCATCCGTCAAAATATCAGCAACCTCTGCCTGACGTATGGTAAGATGCTCGGTATTCTCAAGCGTCCTTCTCATCTCCCTGCTGTACTCGGACTTGTCCGCCTGTGCGCGCAGAGAATGTACGGCAGGTCCCTTGGAGCTGTTAAGCATCTTAGACTGTATAAATGTCTTGTCTATATTCTTTCCCATCTCTCCGCCGAGTGCATCCAGCTCCCTTACAAGATGCCCCTTAGAGCTTCCGCCGATATTAGGATTACAAGGCATGAGAGCTATGCTCTCGACACTCACCGTAAACATAATTGTCTCAAGCCCAAGTCTTGCACATGCAAGTGCCGCCTCACAGCCGGCGTGTCCTGCTCCAACAACAACGACATCATAATTTTCTTCAAGATAATTTTCCATTTTAATCATAGCGCAATCAACCGCGCCGCCTCTCTATTATTTTCCCATACAGAACTTGCTGAAAATTTCGTTAACAAGGTCTTCCTCAACAGCCTCGCCCGTAATCTTACCAAGCTCTTCATAAGCATTCATAAGGTCTATTGTAAGCAGATCCTCAGGCATCTGAAGATTTATTCCGTCTTTTACAAGCAGCAGACTCTCTTTCGCCTGATTCAGTGCATCCTTCTGTCTTACTCTCGTTATCATTACTTCATCATTATATGATATATTGCCACCCATGAACATATCCACAATTTTTTTCTCAAGCTCATCAAGCCCTGACTGCTCTCTTGCCGATATGCTTATAACAGGACAGTTGATGAATCTTCTTATGTCCTCCGCCGTTGTTCTTGTCTCAAGATCCGACTTGTTTAAAAGCACAATAACATTGCCGCTTGTTCCCTCGTTTATCATTGAGATAATATCCATGTCATTGTCATCAAGATTTGTCGAGCTGTCCACAACATATATTATAAGGTCAGCTTCCTTTGCAAATTTTCTCGACTTATCCACACCAAGCTTTTCCACAATATCCTCAGTCTGTCTTATACCCGCCGTATCAATGAGTTTAAGTATAATTCCATGGAGGTTAATCTGTTCCTCAAGCGTATCTCTCGTAGTGCCCGCAATGTCAGTAACTATGGCTCTTTCCTCGCCTAATAAGGTGTTCAGAAGACTTGATTTTCCGGCGTTGGGCTTGCCAAGAATTACCGTCCTCACACCCTCCGTGAACAGCTTTCCGTTATCCACACTTATCAACAACTTATCCACACTATTTATCCACTTATCCACATAACCCGTAAGTTTATCCCCAAAGTTATCCAGGCTTATATGCTCCGGATCATCAAGTGCAGCCTCTATATATGCTATATTATATATCATCTCGTCTCTCAGTGACTTAATGGCTGTGGATAACTTTCCGCTCAGCATATTTACGGAATTCTTAAGAGCATACCCGTTCCTGGCATTAATAATATCTATAACAGCTTCCGCCTGAGCTAAATCTATTCTTCCGTTTAAAAAGGCTCTCTTGGTAAATTCGCCGGGTTCTGCTGCTCTGGCACCGTTCTTTATCACAAGCTCTAACACTCTTCGCGTGACATAAGAGCCTCCGTGGCAGTCAATCTCAACCACATTTTCTCTCGTGTATGTGTGCGGTGCCTTCATTACAAGCACCAGTGCCTCATCCACAAGCTCGTCACCATCATATATATGTCCGTAATGAGCCGTATGGCTCTTTGATTCCGATAATTTTTTCTTATTTTTTCCCCTGAATATAGCATCAGCAACGGCAAACGCATTCTCACCGCTGATACGCACAATTCCAATACCTGCATTGCCCATTCCCGTGGCAATGGCGGCAATCGTCTCACGACTCTCCATACATTCTCCTTTATGAAAGCTGAAAATATACTTTCATCTTTTTACAACAAAATCATTCCGAAAAGTAAAAAGATGTGTACATATTCGCATACGCACACATCTTGATAATAAGTTACTTTTAAATTTAATGCAAGATTAAATTATACATTTTTCTTTAAATATACAACCACATGGCGGAATGGCTCCTCGCCCTCGCTTCTTGTAGATACATATCTGTCATTCTGAAGTGCAGAATGTATAATTCTTCTCTCATAAGGATTCATTGGCTCAAGTGAAACAGGCTTTCTTGTTCTCTTAACCTTATACGCAATATTTTTTGCAAGAGACTCTAAAGTCTCTTTTCTTCTTGCACGGTAATTTTCAGTGTCTAACTTGACACGGAAATAACCCTCTGCCTCCTTATTGGCAACAAGGCTTACAAGATACTGTAACGAGTCAAGTGTCTGTCCTCTCTTGCCGATGAGAACACCCATGTTCTCGCCCACAAGCTCGACATCAACAGAGCCCTCATTCTCATCAATAACTACCTTGACCTCTGCATTCATTCCCATGGCACCTAATACATCGCTAAGGAACTTCTTGATTGCCGACTCCATGTCAGGACCTGCAACAGGCTTTCTTGTGCTCTTCTCAACCTCTTCATGCTCAGCCTCAGGCTTAACCTCCTGCTTTGGAGCAGGTGCCGCTGCCCTAACCTCTTCATGCTTAGGTTCAGCCTTCTTGACAACAGGCTTGTCCTCTTTCTTAGGTTCAGTCTTCTTGACAGCAGGCTTCTCCTCAGTCTTAGTCTCTGCAACCTTACCCTTAACAGCCTGCTCGAACTCGTCAACATTCTCTGCCACACGAACCTTGATAACTGCCGGACGCTTACCTATTCCTAAGAATCCATTGTTTCCCTTGTCAACTACCACATAATCAAGCTTATTGCTTGTCACTGAAAGCTTAATCGTCGCATTAGTAATGGCTTCGTCTACCGTTTTACCGGTAATCTCTATATACTCCATGATATCTTTCCTCCAATACTAATTCTTTGAATTTTTCTCATTGTACATCTTAACCATATTCGCCTTAGAAGCAAGTGAACCCGGCTTCGCGTTCTGGTTATAATATTCTGTGGAATCTTTAATCTCTTTAGCTCTCTCGCCTCTTCTGGCAATCTCTTCCTCTTTCTTCTGAACAGCTTCCTCATAATTGGTAACTGCTGAGGTATCTACCTTCTTAGGTGGGAGTCCCTGTCTTGCTCTCTTCTTATTAACCTTCTCCATGTTCTTTGCGATAAGCTGCTCTACGTCAACCTTATCCATGTACTTGTTAATAAATATCTGCTGAATACACTGAACAACGCTTCCCATAATCCAGTAAAGTCCAAGACCGCTAGGCATGGAAATACAGAAAACGGCTGAGATAATAGGCATCATTGTGTTCATCATCTTCATTGACTGTGCTGCCGTATTGCTCTCATCGTTATTGTTAACCGGACTCTTGCTCTGCATAAGCTTAACCGAAAGCCACTGAGTAAGACCTGCAAGAAGCGGTATTATAAGTGCAAGGCTTAATTTAAAGCCCGGAGCCGTTGCTAAGTTAATTCCAAAAAAGTTGTTAACATGTAAAATTTTCTCAGACTGTGCCGCTATAGTGTCCGACACTGTAGGAAAAGCATTTTTAAGTGTCTCCCACTGGTCTGCCGAAAATGCGTTAAAAAACTGAAGAAGTCCGTCTTCAGTGTCGTATGTCGCCGTTGTAAGACCACTGTCTATAAGCACCTGACTGTAGTTGGCAACACCTGTTATCGCACTGATTATCGGCTCAAACAGCTCCTTAACTCTCGGAACATACTTAGGAATATCACGTACAACCGCGAAAATTCCGTAAAAAATAGGAAGCTGGATGAACATCTGAAGACATCCGCCCGTAGGAGATGTTCCGTACTTCTCATAGATTGCCTTTGTCTCTGCCTGCATCTTCTGCATAGATGCAGTATCATTCTTGCCCTTGTACTTATTCTGAACCGCTGCGAGCTCCGGCTGCATCATGGATGACAGCTTGGAAAATCTTTGCTGCTTTATTGTCATAGGCATCATGATGAGCCTTACAATAATCGTGAACAGAATTATACATAAACCGATGTTGAATCCACCGGTGATAAAGAACAGGGCCTGCATAATATAGCCCATTAACAAGGCGATAAAATCAATAATATCACCTATAATAGGCACCCTTAATAAAATCATTATTAACCCATTCCTTCCCTGTCATTTCCATTAACCATGAAACAACACATTAATAAAAGTTAAATTCTCTGTTTAACTTATGGTACAGGGTCATAACCGCCTTTTGCAAAAGGGTTACACCGAAGAATTCTCTTTGTAGTTAAATAGCTGCCCTTAAGGGCACCGTATTTCTCAATAGCTTCAACAGCATATTGAGAACATGTTGGAGTGTATATACAGGTAGGATATTTTTTCATTGGTGAAAGATATTTTCGGTAAAATCTTACCATGGCAATCATTACCTTCTTCATAACAACTATTCACCTCGATAAATTCCATGAAGCTTCAAAATATGAATAAGAGCACTCTCCGTATCGGCATAACCCTTACCCTTGTGTGTCGCTCTTGAAATAATCACGATATCATAACCGGACTGTATACTACCGTAATTCAGTCTGCAGGCTTCTCTTATAAGCCGTGTCAGACGATGCCGGACAATACTGTTCCCGACCTTCTTACTCACAGATATACCAATTCTTGTTATATCCGTTCCATTCTCCAAAACATACATGACCAGATACTTGTTGGCATAAGACTTACCTCTCTTATATACCTCTTGAAATTCGATGTTTTTCTTCAAAGTCTCATAACTGCTCATGTGTCCGTCTGCCTCCTATGATTTTCATAGAAAAAAGGCCACACACCTGCGGCCTATACTGTTAAGCTCTTTCTTCCCTTAGCTCTTCTTGCAGATAAAACCTTTCTGCCGTTAGCTGTGCTCATTCTTGCTCTGAAACCGTGAACCTTGTTTCTCTGTCTCTTCTTTGGATGGAATGTCTGCTTCATATTCTCGTGCACCTCCTTTTCGTTAACAATATGGCATAATTCGGTAAGCATATCATTATAATAGTAAAAAACATCATTCTCATTTTATTCATTTTGCCCTGCAAAGTCAAGCTTTTTTTACAGAATAGGCGATTTCGTTAAAATTCTCTGTTCTGTCGGTGTATCTGTATTAATACTGTTTTTCATTAATCCCTCAATCGGGGTGTAATTTTATTATAATTATTGACAACCTGTCAGTTGAAAAAACAATATCAAAAAAGTTATCCCCAAATTGTGGATAACTTGTGGATAACTCTGTTCATTATTGTTATTAACTTGTTGATTTTATTCACAAACCCTTTATTTTAGGCTATGGATAATGTTAATTAAGATATTCACATTTTACACAAAGAATATTTTTACAAATTTTTCTTTTTTCTGAAAGATATAATATATGGTTCTTAAATAAAATTATTATGTCAACCTATTTGTAGTATTAAAAAAATTACTCTCCATCCTGCTTTTCCAACCAAATTAATGCCCATAAACTTCGATATTCCATTGAAAAAATACTTATTTTAAGGTATAATATGTTAGAATGACACAAAATGGGAGAATTATCGATGATTGCAGAAATTAAAGAAAAATGGCCTCTTATTTTAGAGACAATCAAGAATGAACATGAAATCAGTGATGTATCCTTCAAGACCTGGCTTCTGCCTCTTGAACCTTATGATACCCACAATGATGTACTGTTTTTATTGGTTTCAGACGAGAAGCTTGGCCAAAACTATATCAAATATATAGACAAGAAGTACAAGATTCCCATTAAGGTTGCTATTGCGGAATGCACGAACATGGAGCTTGATATTCAATTCATATTCCCAAGCCAGACCAAGGATATTGATAAGCTCGTTCATTCCCAGACTCAGGGCAGCTCGGTAAAATCGGCCGTCATAAGCGAAACTACCACGGGAGAAGTCTATGACAAGGCAGGTCTCAACCGCAAATACACCTTCGATACCTTTGTCGTAGGTGACAACAACAGCTTTGCGCACGCCGCTGCACTTGCCGTTGCCGAATCTCCGGCGGAAGCATATAATCCTCTTTTCATATATGGAGGAGTAGGACTTGGTAAGACGCATCTTATGCAGTCCATTGGTAACTTTATATTACAGCAGGATCCGACCAAGAAGGTTATGTATGTCACTTCTGAGACATTCACCAACGAACTTGTCGAGTCCATCAAAAATGACCGTACCAACACCAACCAGAAGTTCCGTGACAAATACAGGAAGGTTGACGTTCTTCTTATTGACGATATCCAGTTCATTGCCGGCAAGGAAAGTACCCAGGAAGAGTTTTTCCACACCTTCAATGCGCTTCGCGAATCCAAGAAGCAGATTGTTATATCATCCGATCGTCCGCCTAAGGATATTGCGACACTGGAGGACAGACTCCGCTCCAGATTTGAGTGGGGACTTACCGTAGATATTGCACCACCTTCTTATGAGACAAGAATGGCAATTCTCCGCAAGAAGGCTGAATCTGAGAATCTTAATGTACCTAACGATATATTAGAATATATTGCCAACAACATAAAATCCAATATCCGAGAGCTTGAAGGTTCACTCACCAAGCTCACGGCATTTGCAAAGTTTACTCATAACGATCTTAGCATAGCACTTGCTGAGGAGGCTCTTCGTGACATCATCTTCCCTAATGAGACCAGAGATGTAACACCTGAACTCATCATCAAGACAGTTTCCGACCATTTTGGTATTACGCCTGCCGACATCACGTCACATAAGCGTAACAAGGAGATTGTATATCCTCGCCAGATTGCTATGTATCTTTGTCGTACCATGGCGGATGTTCCTCTTGCCACAATCGGTAAGCTTATCGGAAACCGTGACCACACAACCGTAATTCACGGAGCGGACAAGATTTCTGATGAGATTAAGAACAATCCTCAGACAAAGGAGCTTATAGATATTCTTATCAAGAAGATTAATCCATCATGATATGCCATACATGATGGTATTTCTCAAGATAAGTTATCACCATTATTTAGAACCCATTATAATAAGGAAGAAACTCATAATGGATTGTGGATAACCCATTGAACAAGCTTGTGGATAAGTAGTTGATAATTATGTTTTTCATGTGAATAACCTCTGAGTTTTTCCACAGAGAATTTTCTTTTAAAATCTTGTCCACATCAGTTTAACAGCTTGTCCTTTGATTATTAACAGACTTATCCTTTTTCTGAAACCCTTGATTTTAAAGGCTTCAGAACGGTTATCAACATATTCACAGCCCCTAATACTACTACTGCTGTATTTTTTTATATATTTATTAACCCGTTCAACTTTACATTTCACCCGAAAGGAGTTTTTCACAATGAAAATTATATGTACCAAATCAGACCTCTTAGCAGGTGTAAGCATAGTTCTCAAGGCAATACCTTCAAGAACAACAATGACTATATTAGAATGTATACTTATTGATGCGTCCGCCGGAGAGATTAAGCTCACCGCCAATGACATGGAGCTTGGTATTGAGACTGTAATAAAGGGAGAGATTGAACAGCGAGGCAAGGTTGCCATCGATGCCAAGATTTTTTCCGATATCATCCGTAAGCTTCCGGACAGCGAAGTTACAATCGAGACTGATGACAACTATGTTGCCAGAATTATCTGTGAGAAAGCCAACTTTACGATATCAGGAAAGGCTGGGGACGATTTTTCATATCTGCCTTATATAGAGAAGGATAAGTTCATCGAGCTTTCAAAGTTCGCACTCAAGGAGGTTATCAGACAGACAATCTTTTCCATTGCCGACAATGAGAGCAGCAACAGAATAATGACAGGTGAACTTTTTGAGATTAATGAGAATAATTTGAGAGTGGTTTCTCTTGATGGACACAGAATCTCCATCCGCAACATTGAACTTAACAGCTCTTATGAGCCAATCAAGGTTATTGTTCCGGGAAAGACGCTGAATGAAATCAGTAAAATTCTTTCAGGAGAAGCCGATGAGATGGTAGAGATATTCTTTACCAACAATCATATTCTCTTTGAGTTCGACAACACGAAGGTTGTATCAAGACTTATTGATGGAGAGTTCTTCAAGATTGACCAGATGCTATCAAAAGATTATGAAACTAAGGTTGTAATCAATAAAAAAGAGTTTCTTGACTGTATCGACCGTTCAATGCTTCTTGTAAAAGAAGGAGATAAAAAGCCTATCATTGTAAATATTACAGACGGTTCTCTTGAGATTAAGATTAATTCGGCGATAGGTTCCATGAACGAGGATATAGATATTGTAAAAGAGGGTAAGGATATAATGATCGGCTTTAACGGAAGATTCCTTATGGATGCCCTCAAGGTTATCGATGACGAGCAGATTTCAATATATCTTATGAATTCAAAGGCACCTTGCTTTATTCGAGATGATAAGAATGAGTATATATATCTTATTTTACCGGTTAACTTCAACAACTACTAAGCCGGATTAGGAAAGGAAATTTATGGAAACAATTAAGCTCAGAGATGAATTTATTAAGCTTGGACAGGCACTTAAGGCAACAGGACTTGTTGAGTCGGGAGTTGATGCTAAGATGGTCATTCTTGACGGACAGGTTAAGGTCAATGGAGCTGTCGAACTTCAGAGAGGTAAGAAGCTTCATGCCGGAGATGTTGTAGAATATGATGGGGAAACTATCAGAATAGAGGAATAACGGGTAATGGTTATTGAGGCTCTTGATTTGCAAAATTATAGAAATTATGAGTTGCTCAGCATGAAATTCTCTGATAAGACCAACATTCTTTACGGTGACAACGCACAGGGAAAGACTAATATTCTTGAAGCCATATATGTTGCAGGCACGACAAAGTCGCATCGCGCAAGCAAGGACAGAGAGATTATTGCCTTTAACAGTGAAGAAGCACATATAAGAATGATGGTACGAAAAAATAACATTCCCCACAGAATAGATATGCACCTGAAAAAGACAAAGACAAAGGGTGTTGCCATTGATGGTATTCCCATAAGGAGAGCTGTCGATTTGCTGGGCATAATCAATATCGTGTTTTTTTCTCCTGAGGATTTGAATATCATAAAAAGCGGTCCGGCTGAGAGAAGAAGATTTATGGATATGGAATTATGCCAGCTTGATAAGATTTATGTTCATAATCTCGTCAATTACAACAAGGTTCTAATTCAGAGAAATAAGCTTCTTAAGGATATTGGCTTTAATCCTTATCTTGCAGATACACTTGATGTGTGGGATGAGCAGCTTGTAGGCTTTGGCAATGAGCTGATAAAAATAAGACGTAATTTTGTCAATAATCTTAATAGTATTATATATGATATACACGGAAGGCTCTCAGGCAATAAGGAGCAGCTTACACTTGTATACGAGCCTTCTGCAGAAGAGAAGGATTTTAAGAGGCTTCTGACGGAATCAAGGGACAGGGATATAAGACAGAAGACTACGGGATACGGACCACATCGCGATGACATCAGTTTTATTTTAGGTGATATGGATGTGAGAAAGTACGGGTCACAGGGACAACAGAGAACCTGTGCATTGTCGCTTAAGCTGTCTGAGATTGAGCTTGTCAGGCTTGTGACGGGTGATAATCCTATACTGCTTCTCGACGATGTATTTTCGGAGCTTGATGCTAACAGGCAGAATTATCTGCTTGACAGTATAGATAATGTGCAGACCATTGTAACCTGCACGGGACTTGATGAATTTATCAACTATCGTTTTCATTTAGACAAGGTTTTCTATGTGAAGGACGGTCATGTTACGGAAAAAAATTAATATCTGCGTGTGCGCTTATATCGCAGATGTTTGGCAGAAATACTGCATTGATTATATTTTATGTAGCGCAGAAATGAGGAAAGCATGGAAAATAATTACGGAGCAGACCAGATACAGATTCTTGAAGGTCTTGAGGCGGTAAGAAAAAGACCGGGAATGTATATTGGCAGTACATCATCAAAGGGACTTCATCATTTGGTATATGAGATTGTAGACAATTCAGTGGATGAGGCGTTGGCAGGCTACTGCACTGAGATTGATGTGCAGATTAACTCTGACAATTCAATCACCGTCACAGACAACGGACGCGGAATTCCTGTAGGAATTAATGCAAAATCCGGACTTCCGGCGGTTGAGGTTGTATTTACAATTCTCCATGCCGGCGGAAAATTCGGAGGCGGGGGATACAAGGTATCAGGAGGTCTTCACGGAGTAGGAGCCTCCGTAGTAAATGCACTTTCGGAATGGCTTGAGGTTCAGGTATATCATGATGGAAGCATATATAAGCAGAGATATGAGAGAGGTAAGGTAATGTATCCTCTTAAGGTTGTCGGAAGCTGTGATATGGAAAAGACGGGAACAAGGGTAAGCTTCCTTCCTGACAAGGAGATATTTGAGGATACCGTTTACGATTTTGACATATTAAAGAACCGTCTGAGAGAGATGGCATTTCTCACTAAGGGAATCAAGATTATTCTCAGGGATGACAGAGAGGATAAGAAGGAAAAAGTATTCCATTATGAAGGCGGAATTAAGGAGTTCGTTCAGTATTTGAACAGAAGCAAGACTCCGCTGTATGAGAATATTATTTACTGTGAGGGTACGGTAAATAATATTTCCGTAGAAGTTGCATTCCAGCACAACGACGATTACAACGAGAGCATTTACTCTTTTGTCAATAATATTAATACACCTGAGGGTGGTATGCATCTTACGGGCTTCAGAAATGCAATAACCAAGACGTTTAACGATTATGCAAGGAGCAACAAGCTTCTTAAGGACAGCGAGCAGAATCTTACAGGTGAGGATATAAGAGAAGGTCTTACTGCAATCGTCAGTGTTAAGATAGAGAATCCTCAGTTCGAGGGACAGACCAAGCAGAAGCTTGGCAACAGTGAGGCAAGAGGAGCCGTTGATAATGTTGTTACAGAGCAGCTTACATACTTCTTAGAGCAGAATCCTGCTGTTGCAAAGATGATATGTGAGAAGTCACTTCTTGCACAGAGAGCAAGAGAGGCTGCAAGAAAGGCAAGGGATTTGACAAGAAGAAAGACGGCACTTGAGTCAATGAGCCTTCCGGGCAAGCTTGCCGATTGCTCGGACAAGGATCCTAAGAACTGTGAGATATTTATCGTAGAGGGAGATTCCGCCGGCGGTTCGGCAAAGTCAGCAAGAAGCCGTGCGACACAGGCTATTCTTCCGCTCAGAGGTAAGATTCTCAATGTCGAGAAGGCAAGACTTGACCGTATACTTGGCAATGCTGAGATTAAGGCAATGATTACCGCTTTCGGAACAGGTATTCATGAGGATTTCGACATAAGCAAGCTTCGTTATCACAAGATTATCATTATGACCGATGCCGATGTCGACGGTGCGCATATTGCTACTCTTATGCTTACCTTCCTTTACCGTTTTATGCCTGAGCTTATCAAGCAGGGCTATGTATACCTTGCACAGCCGCCTCTTTATAAGCTTGAGAAGAATAAAAAAGTATGGTATGCGTACTCGGACGAGGAACTCAATGATATTCTCACGGAAGTAGGACGTGACCAGAACAATAAGATTCAGCGTTACAAAGGTCTCGGAGAGATGGATGCAGACCAGCTCTGGGAGACAACAATGGATCCGGCTAAGAGAATACTTAAGAAGGTATTCTATGATGAGGAGTATGCATCAGAGATTGATGTGACATTCTCAACACTTATGGGTGACAATGTTGAACCTAGAAGAGAATTCATCGAGGCAAATGCGAAGTTTGTGAAAAACCTGGATATTTAGTGCTACACGTACGTTGTGTGATTTTGTCGAAAAGTAATTGTTATATAAAAAAATATGGTTATGCGGAGGAAATATAAATGGATGAACATATCTTTGATAAGGTTCATGATGTAGACCTCAAACAGACAATGGAGACTTCATATATAGACTATGCGATGAGCGTTATTGCCGCGAGAGCCCTCCCTGATGTAAGGGACGGTCTCAAGCCTGTACAGAGAAGAATCCTCTATTCGATGATTGAGTTAAATAACGGTCCTGACAAGCCTCACAGAAAGTGTGCGCGTATCGTCGGAGATACAATGGGTAAGTACCATCCTCACGGAGACTCATCCATCTATGAGGCACTCGTTAAGCTTGCACAGGATTTTGCGACAAGATATCCTCTTGTTGACGGTCACGGAAACTTCGGCTCCGTCGATGGTGACGGTGCAGCCGCCATGCGATATACCGAGGCTAGATTAAGTAAGATTTCCATGGAAATGTTAGCCGATATTGACATGGATACGGTTGATTTTGTACCGAACTTCGATGAGACCGAGAAGGAGCCGAGCGTGCTCCCTTCAAGATACCCGAACCTCATGGTCAACGGAACATCAGGTATCGCCGTAGGTATGGCGACCAACATTCCGCCTCACAATCTTCGTGAGGTTATTGATGCTGTTGTCAAGATTATCGACAATGAAGTGGAAAATGACAGAGAGACAGAGATAGACGAACTCATGGAGATAGTCAAGGGTCCTGATTTCCCTACAGGTGCAATGGTTATCGGAAAGAGAGGAATCGAGGAGGCTTACAGAACCGGAAGAGGCAAGATTAAGGTTCGTGCCGTGACAGATATTGAGGCTATGCCAAACGGCAAGAGCCGTATTATTGTTACCGAGATTCCTTACATGGTAAATAAGGCTAATCTTATTCAGAAGATTGCTGAGCTTGTAAAGGATAAAAAGATTGACGGAATAACGGATTTAAGAGATGAGTCCGACAGACAGGGTATGAGAATCTGTATTGAGCTTAGAAAGGATGCCAATGCAAATATTGTGCTCAATCAGTTGTATAAGCATACACAGATGCAGGATACGTTCGGTGTTATCATGCTCGCGCTCGTTGACAATCAGCCAAAGGTTCTCAACTTAAAGGAGATGCTCGGATATTACCTTCTTCACCAGAAGGATGTTGTCACAAGAAGAACACGCTACGAGCTCAACAAAGCAGAGGCGAGAGCACACATCTTGGAAGGCTTGATGATAGCTCTCGACAATATCGACGAGGTTATAAGCATCATAAGAAGTTCTGAGAATGTACAGGCTGCAAAGGCAAGACTTATTGAGCGCTTCGGTCTGTCAGATGCTCAGGCACAGGCCATTGTTGATATGCGTCTGAGAGCTCTCACAGGTCTGGAGAGAGAGAAGATTGAGCAGGAGTTAGCTGCACTCAGAGCGAGAATTGAGGAATTAAAGGCAATTCTTGCAGACGAGAAGAAGCTTCTCATTGTAATCCGTAAGGAGATTACAGCCATCGCCGACAAGTACGGTGATGACAGAAGAACATCCATCGGATACGATGAGTCCGAAATCAACATGGAGGACTTAATTCCTGACGAGAGCACAGTCATCGCCATGACAAATCTCGGCTACATCAAGAGAATGACTCTCGACAATTTCAAGAGCCAGAACAGGGGCGGACGTGGAATCAAGGGAATGCAGACGATTGATGAGGATTACATAGAAGACTTGTTCATGACTACGACACACAAGAATCTGTTGTTCTGCACAAGTCTGGGAAGAATCTACAGGCTCAAAGCTTATGAGATACCTGAGGCAAGCCGTACTGCAAGAGGTACTGCTATTGTAAATCTCTTACAGCTTATGCCGGGTGAAAAGATAAGTGCAATCATACCTGTAAATGGTATAAAAGACGATTCATATCTTTTCATGTGCACAAAGAACGGTATTGTAAAGAGAACACCTGCTAAGGAATATGCAAATATCCGTAAGACAGGAATTCAGACTATCACACTCAGGGATGATGACGAGCTTATTGAGGTTAAGGAGACTGACGGAAATAAGGATATTATCCTTGTAACAAAGCTTGGTATGTGCATCCGCTTTAACGAGCAGGATGTAAGACCTACCGGAAGAAGTGCTATGGGTGTAATCGGTATGAACCTTATTGCAGGAGATGAAGTTGTGGGAATGCAGCTTGATACTCAGGGCGATGAGCTTCTTATCGTGTCCGAGAACGGACTCGGAAAGAGAACCAAGACAGAGGAATTCACCGTACAGCACAGAGGCGGCAAGGGAATAAAGTGTTACAAGATTAATGAAAAGTCAGGAAATGTAATAGGCGTTAAGGCTGTTAACGAGAGCAGGGAGATTATGCTTATCACTACCGAGGGCATTATCATTCGTATGCAGGTAGCAGGAATCTCGGTTCTCGGAAGAATTACATCGGGAGTTAAGTTAATCAATCTCGATGAGGGTGTCAAGGTTGCCAAGGTTGCCAAGGTCAGAGAGGGAGACGAGACTAAGGAAGAAGACAATGAAAAGGACGATAATGCTGACGAAGTTGTTGGAGCAACTGAAGAATAACAAGGCAAAGTCGTGGCGGTGATTGCACAGTACAGTCACCCCACGCTTGACGATTACCGGATGAGCTTGTTTTTGCTTGGACTTGGAAATCCGTTCACATCGCTGGTTTCGTATTACGGAAAAAATGTAAAACTTGAGGAGTAGAATATAAAATATAAACGCAGAGGACCGACAATGAGAAATATAAACACAGAGGAAATAGTAAAAAATATAAAGGAAATGTGTATTGAAGCTAACCATTTCCTGTCAGCCGACATGAAAAAAGTGTTTGAAAAGGCTGCCGATGAGGAGACATCACCTCTTGGAAGACAGATATTGGGTCAGCTTAAGGAAAATCTCGAGATTGCCGGAAATGACATGATACCTATATGTCAGGACACGGGAATGGCGGTTGTATTTGTAAAGGTTGGTCAGGAGGTTCATATCGAGGGCGGTGCGCTCACAGACGCGATAAATGAGGGCGTTCGTCAGGGATATGTAAGCGGATATTTAAGAAAATCTGTTGTAAAGGATCCGATTGAGCGCGAGAATACCAAGGACAACACGCCTGCGGTTATACATTATGATATTGTTCCGGGCGATAAGGTTGACATAACAATCGCACCTAAGGGCTTCGGAAGCGAGAATATGAGCCGTGTGTTTATGTTAAAGCCTGCCGACGGAATAGAGGGCGTCAAGGACGCAATACTGACGGCGGTCAAGGATGCGGGACCTAATGCCTGCCCTCCGATGGTTGTCGGTGTCGGCATAGGAGGAACCTTTGAGAAGTGCGCCCTCCTTGCAAAAAAGGCACTCACGAGAAATTTAGACGAGGAAAGGTCGACAGGCTATGTCCGCGAGCTCGAGGATGAGATGCTTGAGAAAATCAACTCTCTCGGAATAGGTCCGGGTGGTCTCGGCGGCTCTAAGACGGCACTTGCGGTAAGTGTTGAGACATATCCGACACATATAGCAGGACTTCCTGTGGCAGTCAATATCTGCTGTCATGTCAACAGACATGTTCATAGAGTGATATAAAGAATAATGATTGGACGGTGCGAAAAATGGACAAGCATATCAATGTACCCTTTGACAGCAGCATATCAACCAAACTCAAGGCGGGAGACTATGTGTATCTTACGGGAACAATCTATACCGCGAGGGATGCGGCACATAAGAGAATGTATGAGGCTCTTCAAAAAGGCGAAGAGCTTCCTTTTGATGTAAAGAACAACACAATCTATTACATGGGACCGTCTCCGGCGAGGGAGGGAAGAGTGATTGGATCGGCAGGACCTACAACCGCAAGCAGGATGGATAAGTATGCTCCGACACTTCTTGACCTTGGTCTTATCGGAATGATTGGAAAGGGAAAGAGAAATAAGGCGGTTCATGAGGCTATAATCAGAAACAATGCGGTATATTTTGCGGCCGTTGGAGGTGCGGGAGCACTCTTATCAAAATGTATAATCTCATCAGAGGTGATAGCGTATGATGATTTGGGAACGGAGGCTATCAGAAAATTAACTGTCAAGGATTTTCCGGTTATTGTTGTGATTGACCAGGAAGGTAAAGATTTGTATGAACAGATTACTCAAGGATAAGAATTTTACGGCTCTGTCGGCAGTGTTTTTGTTGGAAATGCTAGTGACGGCAGTGCTTTTTGTAATGTTTTTTATTCCATCAAAAAGCTATTCAATACAGCCTGGGGAGAGCATAAGACTTCCGCTTGGGCATTACTATCTCACCTGTGAATACGAGATTGAAAGTGGGATAGATACCGTGAATTACCTGTATATACAGAATTCTGATGGTTCCGTAAAGGGAATAGCACAGGTGGAAAATTATCTGGGCGAAAATGACGACAGCCTCACGACCGAGTTCTGGATAAACGGGCATAGCAGGGATATAACGATAAGTGTCAGGCAGATCGGTGAGAACGAGGAGTCACCGTCGGCTCATATTGCGGCGTGCACAATAACGTCGACAAAGTACATCTGTGCAATTATGTTCGCAGTGATGATTATGCTTCTTGCGCTCACCTTCGTATATTCGCAGATAAAGAATAAAAAAATTGTGATATCGCGCGACGATGTGAAAAAGCTATGTATATTTGCCGTGGTGTTTTTGGTATCCTGCATACCGCTGTTTAGCAAAAAGCTGCTGGTCGGATGGGATTTGGAAATTCATCTCGTCAGGATAGAGGGCATCATGCAGGGCTATAAAGCGGGGCAGCTTCCGGTAAGGGTCGAGCCGGCGTTCAACGGCGGATACGGGTATGCATTTTCGACATACTACGGCGGTCTGTTTTATAATATTGCGGCGATAGCAAGACTTATCGGCTTCAGTATACAGGGCGCATATAAAATATATGTCGTGGTTATCAATCTTGCTACGATACTGATTTCATATTACTGCTTTAAGCTGATGTTTGAGAACGACAGGACGGCAATGTACGGAAGCATACTGTACAGCCTTTCACTGTACAGACTCTTTGACTTATATCAGCGCGGAGCGGTTGGCGAGTATACAGCTATCACTTTTCTGCCGCTTGTGGCAGCTGGTCTGTGGAAGATATATACTGCGTCGCCCGAGGAAGAGGGCTATGGCAGACTGTGGATTTTACCGGTATTGGGATATACAGGAATAATACAGTCGCATATTCTGAGCACTGAGATAAGCGGTCTTTTCACAGTCATAATATGCCTCGTGTTATTTAAAAAGACCTTCAGAAAAAAGACTTTTATCGTGCTGCTTAAGATTGTGCTGTTCACAATAGTTCTCAACCTATGGTTCCTGTATCCGTTCATTGAAAACTATATGTTCGAGGACACCATTATAAGCGGGAAACTGCTTCAGGGGCAGGAGCTGTCAAACAATGTGTCGATTCGCGCGATGTTTAAGTATAATTTTGGAAAGCCTGAGAGCTGGTATAATATCCTGGAGGCAGGCTCAGGTCCGGCACTTTTAATCATTGCTGTGCTGATTGTGTATGGTATGGTGACTAATACACTTGAAAAGCAGGATAAGAACAGACTGTTTTTTGTGGCAGTTTTTGCAGCGATAGCGACGATAATCTGTACAAATCGTTTTCCGTGGAATGCCATAATTGAAAAGCTTAACCCGGAATATATTGATAGTCATGCGTTGAGCAAAATTGCTGAGGTGGTGCGTAACTGTATTCTTAACATACAGTATGCTTTCAGATTTATGATTATAAGCTGTCTGCTGGTTACGGTGACAGCATGTATTCTGTATAACAGGAAGGACAGAGTTATAAAGTACGCCGGATATGCCATTGTTTTTATAATGTTATTTCAGGCAATTTACAGTGGTGTATCATTTATCATAAATGGAAGATATGAAAAGTACTTAAGCATCAATGACAACAACGTCGGATTTTCAAGCTCCATAGGCAATATGGAGTATATACCGCTAACCGCAGACGGAAGGATGCCTTATCTTGAGCAGTTTTACGACGTACACTACTGCTTTACCACGAACTCCGAGGTGACTGAGTACCATAAACAGTACACCAACATATATGCTCATGTGGTGGCGGACAAGGAAAATGTAGGTATCGTGGAATTTCCGCTTCTTTACTACAGGGGCTATAAAATTGTCGATGTCAACACGGGTAAAAAATTTCAGCCATTCAAGATCGGCGAGTGTGCAAGACTCGGAATAATAACGGAGTCGGACTATGAGGGCGACATCAAGGTATACTATGCCGGGGAAAATATGTGGCATGTGATGGACGTGATATCACTGCTTGCTTTTATCGGACTTATCGCGTACATCGTTGTTTCAAAGACAGCCGTTTATGCGCAAAAAAGGGCTTCAAAAACGCTGCCCAAATAAAAATAAAAATTGATTGACAAATATGATATGGTGTGATACAATATTTATCGTGTCAGGTGATAATGTACATCACATTGAACCCTTGGCAGCCACAATTTAATACGGATTGTGAATTCGGAGAAATACTCAAGAGGCCGAAGAGGCGCCCCTGCTAAGGGTGTAGGTCGGGCAACCGGCGCGAGGGTTCAAATCCCTCTTTCTCCGTTACATGAAAAAGAGACATCTAATGGATGTCTCTTTTTTGCGTAAGTGTGCTTAGCGGCGCACGTTTCTAACGGGTTAAAGTCCAAAATCCGCCTGATAGTGGGAAGATATAGCCGAAGGCAAGAGTGTCGAAGGCAACCCCGAATCTGAAGGAAGTTGGATGTGAGGAACGTATTAACTAATGGGCAAATCTCCTGTATGACGAACAGTATATACGGTGCTGTGATAGGACGGCGGTTAATCACAGCCTCCTACTTGATTATAAAATTCAGTGACAAAGTAAATGCCGATGTTGACAAGCAGGGTGATTTGGGGTGAAAATGAATATAAGTTAATTAACATAGGTTCATTAACTTATGTTAAAAAAATTGGAGGAAATACAGATGAAAAAATTTACCGTGTTTGTCAAAAAACACAAGGAGATTATAGCACTTGCTTTTATAAGTATATGTGCTCTCGCACTTCATCTTATCATGCTTGATAAAATACCGGGAGGCTGGAATATTGATGAGGCGGGTATGGCGTATGATGCATGGTCAATAGCACATTATGGTGTTGACAGGTACAGATACGCATATCCGCTGTACCTTATCAACTTTGGCGGCGGTCAGAGCGTGATGTATGCGTATATGACGGTCATACTGATTAAAATTTTTGGATTTTCAAAGTTTATAATCAGAATACCGTCGGTCATAATGTCGATGATGGTTCTGTTTGCCGGGCTTGGCTTTTTGAAAATATCGGGCTCTGACAGGAGAACGAGGATATGGTGGGCTGTTTTATTTACGATACTTCCGTTTTTCATCATGGCAGGAAGACTTGGACAGGACTGTAATCTGATGCTTGGTTCGGCAGCTATATTCCTGCTGTGCCTTGCATGGGCACTGAAGGACGGCAGGCTCAGATGGTTTGTGCTCGCAGGTGTGTCGTGCGGAGCTGTGCTCTATACCTATGTGCTGAGCTACTTTATTATGATACTGTTTCTTATTATGATGTTTGTTTATCTTCTGTATATGAAAAAAATGACCCTTAAACAGGCGATATGCTTCTGCGTTCCGCTTGCTGTGATTGCGGCGCCGCTAATCATGGTTCAGCTTATAAACATATTTGACCTTAACACCATAAAGCTGTGGAAGTTTACACTCATAAAGCTTCCTGATTACAGAATTGGGGAGTTGTCCCTTCCGAGGCTCAGCAATTTTCCGAAGGTATTCAAATCCGTATTTATGTACGACTGGGTTGGCTTCAGCTCTAACAGTAAATATTATACGCTGTTTAAGGTGTCAATTCCGTTTTTTGCGGTGGGATTTGTCAGAGGAATAATCAAATTGGTAAAAAATATCCGCAGTAGATGTTTTGACATGTACGACGGGCTTTTTATCTGGTTTGTGGCAGAGTGGGTAGTAGGACTGATGATTGGCGGTGCGGGAGCTACCTCCTACAAGATGAATGGAATATATTTCAGTGTGCTCTACTATATAGTGACCGGAATTTTGACAACAGTGGATTTCATAAAATTCAGGAAAACGGCAACAGCCGTAATAGCCGTGGTATATGCAGTGTTCGCGGTTTCGTTTCTGAAATATTATTTTACAGAGGAGCCTGATATCAGGCAACGCTTTATGAGTGATACCTATCCTGAGGTTGTGGAGTTTATCGAGAGCAATGAAAAAATTTCAGGACTTCCTGTGTTCATGGGATACACCTACTACATATATTACCTTGTGAGCGCACTTCCGTCGCCATACGATATTGATATGGAGCATATAGGGGAGTATGCGGGCAGATATTTCTTTGGACTTCCTGATGATGTGGTTTACGATGCCTGCTATGTTCTGTTTGAAGCGGATTGGGAGTATAAGGAGAAGCTTTATCCATTGGGATTGCAGATAAAGAATTTTGATAATAACATAACAATTATGTATCCTGAATATTGATAATGACATAAAAGTTATTAAATTAAAAATGAGGCGATTATAATGATATTTCCCTCTTTGCCGGTAAAAGAATGTTCAGCGGGGAGAGTATGTATTATAATCGCCTCATTTGCATAGAATTATATTTGCAAGCGCTCTAATCGTTTTTGGAGTCACGTTTTGAAAACACACATCCGCAGAAATTCTGTCTGTATAGATTGTATTCCCTTGAAAGCTCAATCGAGCGCTTATACCCGTTCTTCTTCTTGAAATCGGAATACAGATACGCTACCCCATATTCGTCCGACAACATCTTTCCTATATCATTAAGCTTCTCCGCGTCCTTCAGAGGACTTATGCTGAGTGTCGTCGTAAAATAATCAAAGCCAAGCTTTTTTGCCGTCAAGGCGGCTTCTCTTAAACGCAGCTCAAAGCAGACAGGACATCTTTTGCCGCCCTCGGGTTCAAGCTCAAGCCCTTTGACTGAACTGTAAAATTCTTCAGGCAGATATCTTCCCTCTATAAGTGATATTTTATTCTTGGCAGGAAGCTCTGATATAAGTCTCCTGATTTCATCGACGCGCTTTTGGTATTCCTCAGCAGGTGAGATGTTGGGGTTGTAGAAAAGCACCGTTATGGAAAAATGCTGTGATAGGTATTCAAGACAATAGCTGCTGCACGGAGCACAGCAGGCGTGCAGCAGCAGAGCCGGGACACGTCCGGGTTCTATATTGTCAATAAGCTGTTCAAGCTCACGTTGGTAATTGCGTTTGTTCATTGTATCCGCATGATTCCTTTCTTATATATGTAGTATAGGTATATCTTGATATGTGTTATAAGTATATATTCTTTGGAAGCACGCGTCAAATATGAGTACATATAATTTTCAGACAATTATAGCTAATTGAGTTAAAAAACTATTTATAATTTAGGGGTTTACAAATCAAGGACGGCGTGCTATTATA
>OLGY01000568.1_pt1 | contig 24418 bp, 26 predicted proteins | sample 1605951 | NCBI WGS metagenome assembly OLGY01 (sample SAMN03283280) | human gut metagenome | biome: human-associated habitat; material: feces | host: Homo sapiens | place: Peru | collected 2012
GGTCTCAACTTTTTTATAAAACTGGCGTATAATTCGCTTTTTTTATATAAGTTTGCAATAAAATATAGAAAAAATTATTTCTTATGAAACATTTTTTTTATGGAGCCATTTTTATAATGGCTTTGATTATCTCGTCTTCTTGCACATCAGAGTCTCCATCTAATAATGTGCAACAAAAAAGTGTGCAGCAAATAAAAGATGATCAGACAGTACAATTGGGTGAAGAGTTATATAACTCTTTTTCTTATAAGCTTACAAGAAGTCAAGAAGAAAAAACGCCAGATTATTTTGGTGGTTCTTATAGTGATTCACGAGATGAGCTTGTAGTGCTTATTAAAGGAATGGACAAAGAAGGAATAAAAGATGTCTATCAACGTATTGGAAAACATGATAATTTAAAATTCAAAGAATGTTCATATTCTTTACAAGAACTAAGAAATTTAAAAGAAAAATTAAGTGAGATATTTTTTTCTGATGAAAATAAACGGAAAAATTTAAAATGGGTATCCGTTGGTATTAGTATTGAAAAAAATAGAATTGTTGTTTTTTTGGAAGATGTGTCATCTTATGCTATAAAACAATTCAAAAAAGAGGTGATAGATTCTCCTATGATTATTTTTGAAGAAATGCATGAGGTTCAAGATTTGAGCTACATAATCGTTGATTCTATAGGTAATTTCTTATAACAATTTGGTTAACAGAAATGTTGTACTTGAGGGATGCATAACAAAAAAAGCAATAGAAGCCAAAGTATATACAATTGATAATACAAGAGAAGTCACGCTTCAAACAGTTGCGGGTAAATATAAATTCTCACTATCAAACGTTGTATATGCAAAGTTGGCTGTTCAGTCTGTTAGTGGAAGACCAAAGGATGGCGATAGTGGTGGTGTAATTTACGATAAGAGTACTAAAAAAATATGTGGAGAGCTTCAAGGAATGATAACTATTACTTCAGGAAACACAACCACTTATTATTTATCTTTCTCAAGTGCAGAAAAGGCATTGAGCGCATTAGGAGCATCTATTACTTGGAATAAGTAAGATACATATTATTAGGAAAAAAAGATTATGTTACTCTTAGAAAAAATATACAGAAGCTTCTTTCTCCTTGTCGTATTCATTGTAGGAGGAATCTGTTTTCTCATACAGCTCGCTATAATGCTATGGAGTAATCAGATTCAGGCGCAAGAGCTCATCTTATATACGGGTTGGGTATTGCTATCCATTGTCTACTTGATAGACAGGTTTAAATATGAGCTATTCAAAAAGCACAGAGGTATATATGTATTAGCCATATACTTTGCTCTAATCCTTATGGCTATATACAATCAGTATTTATGAAAGGTTCGGCACATACCAAGCGAAAGGCTTGTGTATGTGCCGGTTTGGGTTAAAAGAAAGCTTACTCAGGTTGGTATTTAAGTATTTCATTAGGAAACAATATATGGCAGTCGGCTTCGGACAAAGGAGGCTCTTTTAGGAAAAGCACATATATGATGTTTTTGCCCTGCGCAAACGGAGCCTTTTGTGTTTTTGTCTTCAGTTTCATGAGAAGGCGGTCGGCATAATCGGCCGATTTCCATTTACACTCACCTACAAGTATAGTGTCCTTGTCGTCTGCTGACTCTGCCACAACGTCAAACTCCAGTTCCTCGAATCCTATCGGTGTCTTGCGTCCTTCCTCATATACGGGCACTTTTCCCCACCAACGGCGCGCCATATTCCAAGTATGATTGAAGAGTTGGTTACCAGAAACAGCAGTCTGGCACAACCGCTCCCATACATTTCCTACAAAAGCAGGCAATCCGCTCTCTATCTTCTGCATCACAAACGCAGTTCTGCCAAGAGCAAGCATCGAACGGTGTGGCTCAATGAACGTATAGTAGAACGCCATGAAGTTGTCGTCTATGACATATAGCGTCTTCTTTGTCTTGTCCTCGCTCTCCCCGAATGGAACGTCCTTGCTGATGTACGACATCTCAGTCAGGGCTGATAACGGCTTCGATATTTCGGTGGTTTTCTTGCCTATGGCTGACGCTACGGCAGAATATCTTGTGTTGCCGTGTCCGATGGCAGTCATGATGGACTGGAACGGGGCTATGTCGTTGGTTTCGTCTATAAACAATGCTGTAGGTTCGCTGAAAAGAATGCCATGCTCGTCGAGCACCAGTTGGTCTATGGCTTCATTCAGTGAAGAATAATCTTCTCTTAACGCCCAATAGCGAGGAACTCCACCCCATACACAATACTCCTCTATGGTGCTAACAGCATCAAGGTTCATTGCCTCTTGCCAATGTTGTGGACGAATAGGGCGAAGATTTATCTTCTCATTGGCACGTCCATATAGAGGGTCTGACTTGTCGAGTACAAAATGCTGCATCATACGTTGTGACGAGCCGCAAATGACGAGATGATAACGTAGTGTGCCGCTGTCTATGATATTCTGCAACACAGACGGTAGTGAAGGGTCCTTCTCCACCATATACGGAAATTCGTCAAGAACAAGAACGGTTTTGTCCTTGCAAACTCTGTTGAACGCCGTAAGAATTGACTCCCACGACGGATAGAGGGGCATATCGAAGCCGTTGTACTGATTGGCTATCGTTCCTGCAAGAAGTGATATCTGGACTTGAGTTTCCTGACGGCCAGCTTCGAAATATATGTCGTGCTCATTTATCACCCTCTTGAGCAATGTGGATTTGCCAAGACGACGACGTCCATAGATGACAACAAACTTACTCGTTTCTGAACTTAAAGCCTTTTTAAGTCGCTTCTGTTCCTTGTTTCTGTCTACGAATTCCATATTATAAAAATGATTTTTTAGAAAATGATTTCTGAAAATATGTTTTTGCAAAAATACAGTTTTCTCGCGGAACTTATTGAGAAAAGGCTAACCATTCCAATATGTATTAACATTATTTTACGATAAGGTATGCAAGCTTTTCATCCTTTACGCATTGTATATATGTATGTAATATGCAAATAGTAATATAAATAGCTCGGTGTATTGGTACTGGGTAAGAAATATTTATTAAATTTGCAGAAGAATACACTAATATATTGTAGCACTAACATAAAGTATGAAAACTAAAAGAGTAGACATTATTATTCCCGTTTATAACGTTGAGCCATATTTAAGGCGTTGTCTTAACAGTGTCCTTAAGCAAACGTTCAAGCATTGGCGTGCTATATGCGTTGATGACGGTTCGACGGATGGGTGCCCCGCCATCCTTGAGGAATATGCCGCTAAGGACTCGCGCTTTATGGTGATTCATCAAGCTAATGGCGGATTGTCGTATGCCCGCAATGAGGGTATGGCTGTAGCTGATGCAGAGTATATAATGTTTGTAGACTCTGACGACTTTATTCATCCGCAGACTCTTGAACTCGCTGTCAAGCTGATGGAGCGTGACGGTACGGACATGGTGAGCTGGTATAAGGATGTGGTGTATAAGAATATACAGTTGCGACTGTTCAACAAATACAATATCGACACGGTCAATTCGCGTCCGTGGCGCATGCCTTTCAGATATAAGCTGAGCTTCGTAAGGTCGGTTGTCACCGACGATGCACTGAAGTTTGCTTCCGACTGGCGCCATCCTGACATTAAGTTCCCTATCAAGCACTGCTACGTTTGGCGTCATCTGTTCAAGCGCTCGCTTATCAAGGACATACCCTTCATCAAGGGACTGAAATTCGAAGACCTGCCTTGGTGGTCGGAATTGCTGGTGAAGCCTGTGAAGACGACTATCACTCATCTGCCGCTTTACTACTATTACGAAAACCGCAAGTCAATATCGAAGGCTACTGAGGGTGTGGAACGACTCCAGTCGCAGCTTATCGGACTGGCATACGCACAGGAAAAGTATGAGAAATACGGTGATGCGGAACGTATGGCATTGTGGAGCCATAACATAAAGTGGGCTATACTGTCGGGCAGTTCAAGGGTGTTGTATAAAATGCCTGCCGGCGAAGAGACCGATCGGCTTGTGCAACATATCACCGAACTGGTGAAGAAGGGATTCTTCGATGATGCTACAAAGCCCATAGAGCTTAAAGCCAAGGATGCGTATTATGCAGTGGCTAATGGAAAGAAATTGTCCTTGTAGAAAACGAATCGCATATATTAAACCGGAACGGCGGACTCCTGTCCGACGCACAGCCAGCCTATTAGTTGTGGGCTTATTGCTGTGCGTCGGACGGGAGTCCGCCGTTATGGTTGGTTGCTGCTTAGGCCGGAGACCTCAGCTACTATTTACTTCTCAAACTCCGACTTTGTAGGGAACTTGCTTTTGAGAAACTCGATTGCTGCCTTGCGGTCGGCATCGTTGGCAAATTCCGAATCGTTCATACAGAAGAATACGGGGTTGTAGCGCTCGAACTTTTCGTAGAGTTTGCTGTTGTCGATGTGCAGACGGAACGAATGGTGCTGTGATACATAGCGCAGGTGAGCCTTCTTTTCGGCAAGGGCCACATACGAGTATACGCTTCGCTGCACGTCGTCGGCTGCACGAACATGGTGCGGAATCATCGGACTGAACTCCTTCTCAAACTTCTTGTTTGTGAATGTTATAGTGCTCTTCAGATACGAGTCGATGTTGTGATGAGGCTTGCATCCGTAGTAGGTGCCGTAATGCTTCTCTACCAGTTCGGCAGCGTTACGTATTATCTTCAGATACATGCTCAATGGCTTGCCCATTTTGTCTCTATACCACAGTGCCAGCTTGCGGAATGGCTTGCGGTTCATATACAGTATAGGCAGTCCGTCGGCTGCGAAGAATGTAGCCGGAGTGACGGGCTGGTTGATGTACATGTCGTCGTTGGAGAAGAGGAAATGCTCCGACAGGCCCGGAATCTTGTCGAGATAGTGCTCAATCAATGTCGAGTTGAAACACGGCAGACTCTCGGCAGGCATTATCTCCTTATGGTCTACCACACGAATCTTGGGATTTGTGGTGTCGAGCCATTCTGGTGTCTGGTCGTCGGTCACGATGAATATCTTGCGTACCCACGGTGCATATTTCTCGATAGAGCGCAGACTATATTTCAGTTCGCCGCTGTCAGCATATCTGCCCTTGCAGTTTTCCTGACGTTCGGTGGGGCGTCCGATGCAAGCGTCGCGTTTGGCTTGCCATTTCGGGTCGTTGCCGTTGACCCAAAGATATACTAAGTCTATATCCATAATGCTCATTCTTTACTTATTTTCTACAAGTTTCTTTATAGCCGGGTAGTGCTCGCATATTGCGTTGAACGCCTTCACGTTGCGGTCGATGCCTGCCTTGAAGTTGCTTGTCTTGAGCGACAGCTCTTTCGGTTTGCCGAGTCCGCGCGGCTTGTTGCGTCCGAACGGTACTGGAATTACGGGATAGCCGTTGGCGGCTCCAGCTGCCCAGAACCATATATCGTCGGTGCTTGGCGCAAGCTTTGTGAACAGCTCCACGTCCATCATGTCTGCCTTAAGCGAGTGGGGCGGATAAAGTACGCCACCTACGCCCGTCTGAATGTTGAGGAAGCTGCGGTGGATGCGCTTCAGCAGGAAGTGATACCAGCGGTATTTGCTCCACTTCTTGTACGGTTTGCCATACTTGATGCGCTTGGCGCGGTGTGCCAGTATGGCGTTGGGTATTTGTGCGTGCAGGTCGAGCAGCTCCTTCAGCATGTATTTATGGTAATACACGTCGTCGTCGACGGTGACGATGATGGCATCGGGAAAGTCGATCAGAGCCGGAATGAGTTTGCGGTACGAGCGTATGTCGCGGTCGTAGTTGCGTATCTCGAATATGGGGCTTTCCTTAGCAAGTGCCAGAAGGCTCTGTGGCATTTCGTTTTCGGCAAACTGCGCCAGTGTGACGTAGAGTATGAGTTTGTCGGGCAGAACGCTGCCTTTCAACAATGAGCGTATAGCCTGCTCTGCAATAGTGATGGCAGCAGGAAACGAAGTCATTGAAATTATGACCTGCGGATTGTTATTGTTGTCTGTCATAATATACGGGTGTTATTGTTTTTGCTCGGTATTGGGAGCCGGTTCCTCAATATCGTTGAGGTCATACTGGTTGAAATATTCCATAGGTACAGAAGTCTGGGTGCCGCTTGCACGTCCTCTCATCTGCTTCTCGCGGAACTCTTCAAGCGACCTTACTGCATAATGGTTGATGCGTATCACGTCCTGTTGCGGCGTGCGCTGTCTGAAGTTCTTTGTTATGGGATTGCCATGCGAGTCGGCTGCCTTACCCTTGATTCGTGCCACTTCGTGACATCCAATCATGGTGTACACCATGCGTGGATTGACTATGCTCTTGACGTGGCGGTTGAGGTAATGGTCGGGCTGTGAGTGGAAGCGGAAGCGCTTCATCACCGGCTCCGACGATTTTGCCTTGTTGCCTCCGCTGCCATATATGAGCCAGTTGATTTCGACGGCGGGGAACTGCTCGAAACGTTTGAGGAAGTCGGGTATGGAAGCGTCCTTGATGGGGACGATGAATTCGTCGAGGTCGATGAATGCTATCCATCGGGTGTCGAAGCGGTGGCGTTTCAGACAGTCGTCGTAGGCGGCAAGCTGTCGGCGATAGCCCGGCCAGTCGATGTATTCCACAATGCCTTGCTTGATATAAGGATCCAGAATCTGCTTTGTGCCGTCGGTGCTCTCGTTGTCGTAGACGTAGAACTTGTCTACGCCTTGCGACAGATGCCATTCTACCCATTCCTTAAAGTAGGGACCTTCGTTCTTGGCAATGGCGCAGACAGCCAGATTATGCTCGGGAGCGGTATGGTTTCGGCGTATGTCTATGTTCAGCTTGATGGCGTTGAACACACCGAAACGCAGGATGCCGCGCCACTGGTTGCGTGTCATCTTGTGCGGGATTACTCCTGCTATGATTTCAGCTAAAACTTTATGCATAGGCTTGGATTGAAAAAGCGTTGTTAAAGCTCAAAACTTGACTTCTCAGGCAATATGCTTTCGAATGCCTCCTGAAGGTTGTGCATCACCTCCTCATAGTTGCGTATGTGCACATTGTCGTTGAGACAGATGAGCGAGTACGACTGGTTGTATATAGCCTTGATGGCTTTCTTCGACTTTATCATCAACGGGAACATCTTGGTGTCCTTGTATGTGTTGTAAGGCTCGAAGTCGCCATTGCATATCTGCCAGATGCGGAACAGCTCGGGAGTGTAGTCGGTAAGGGCACGGAAACGGTTTGACGAGGTCTCGGTGAGCTCCTTTCCGGCAGCTGCCCATACCTCCTCAAATGTCTTCTTCAGATATGGCTGGGCGTTGTGCGGAACGCGCAGCGTGATGAACTTGTTGTAGAAGCGCAGCAGATAGTTCCAGCGCGCCTTTGAGCCGTAGCTTTTGTCGAACCACTTGTCGTGCCAGCGCTCCATCACCTCCTTCTTGTTGAAGTGGCGGTTGATAATCTTTATGTTGTTCTTGATACGTACATACCATTGCGACCACGACGGATTGTAGTCGAATACGGCAATGTCGCAGGGCAGACCGTTCTTGAAGAATCGTTCTGGGGTGATATGGTTTATGATGTAGAAGTCGTCGTTGAAATAGACGAAGTGGTCGGCAAGTCCCGGAATTCTGTACATATATCGTTCGATGACTACAGAATTGTAGGTAGGCAGAAACTCGGCAGGTATGAAATCCTTATGGTTGACGAGGTGAATCTTGGGGTTGTTCTCGTCGAGCCATTCTGGTTTTTGGCCGCTTGTGACGAAATGAATCTTACGCACCCAGGGTGCAAACTTCTCAATGCCTCGGAACCAGTATTTCAGGAATCCGTAGTCGCGGAAGCGTGCTTTCGAAACACCGTTCTTGGTATTGTCTTTGTTGCCAGAGTATTTTGCGAATTCATTCTGCCATTCCGGGTCGTCCATGTTGACCCAAGTAACCACAAAATCAATATCCATATATGTCTGTTTTATTTGTTATGTATTCTTAGTTTTGGGCGTATTTAAATCGATTGTGTGTCCACAGATAGCACTCCGGCTGTCGACGTATCTCGTCTTCAAGATGCTTGAAGTAGATGTCGGACAATTCGTAGTCGGGCAGCGACGACGGGTTGTCGTGCAGTGGAATGAATTCACACTCGTAATAGCCGCGCTTCACTCTTTTCACGTTTACGAAGACGGGTATGTGGCCGAAGTGCTTGGTTATCTTCTCCGGACCTACCAGCACCGGCACGGTGTGGTTGAGAAACTTCACGTAGTGCTTTATCTGTTTTCTTTTGGGCGACTGGTCGGCTATGAGTGCCACCATACACGGTTGGTTTTGCGAAGCCATGTTGGCTACAAAGCGTGCCGTCTCGCGCATCTCCACACATATATTTCCCATACGCTCGCGCATTTGCTTGATAATGTTGTCGAACGTCTTGTTTATCAGTTTGTGATAAACCTGGGCGCATACCACATCGTCCTTAATCCACAGCCCGATAGAGGTCATCCATTCCCAGTTGCAATAATGTCCCATGAAGTAATCGACAGACTTGCCCTGGTCGAGCCAATCGTTTGTCATCTTGATATTGGTGAACTTCATTCGCTTCTTGATTTCGTCGGGCGAGATTGATGCCATCTTGGTGCTTTCAAGAATCATGTCCATAAAGTAGTGATAGAATTTCTTCTCTATGGCTAATATTTCGTGATGGCTTTTCTCGGGAAATGATTCGGTAAGGTTCTTACGTACCACCTTTCTACGATACCTTATGATATAGTAAAGCGGATAGTACATAATGTCAGACAGTACATAAAGAGCCCAGAAGGGAATATATGACAAGACCTTGATTATTGTAAAGATTAAATAATACATTATATTGTATTGTATATGGTTTTGTTGTGTGAGTTAGACAAAGTTAAGTAAAAAGCATGAAAGAATGAAATTAAATTGGTCTAAAAGTTCGATTTGTTGTGTTTTTATTACAAAACAACCCTTTAGATACGCGATTTTTTCATTACTTTTGTAACTTTCAAAAAGCACAACGAATAAATACATATATTCTAATATGATGACAGACCAACCACTGACATTCGCCATATTCGGCAATTCTTTCCAACCCCGCAAGTCGACATCGCTGTTGCGAGTGCTGTCGTTCTTGAAGTCGCGTGGCGAACGCGTGATGTTCGACCGTGAGTTTTACGACTTTCTCACGTCGGAGCATATGCTCGACCTCACTGGTGTGGAAGTGTTCGATGGCGACGACTTCGATGCCGACTTCGTCATCTCGATGGGTGGCGACGGCACATTCCTTAAGGCTGCGGTGCGTGTAGGCACGAAGCAGATACCTATCATCGGTGTCAATATGGGCAGGTTGGGATTCCTCGCTGACGTATTGCCGGCTGAGGTGGAGGCTGCGCTTGCCACAATCATCGCCGGAAACTATGCCATTGAGGAGCATACCGCCATACAGGCAGTCACTGAGGGTGGTGAGTTTGAGGGCTGTCATTATGCGCTCAACGATATTGCTGTGCTCAAGCGCGACGTGGCTTCGATGATAAGTATTCGTACAAGCATCGACGAGAGCTTTCTGGTTACGTATCAGGCGGACGGACTCATTGTATGTACTCCGACCGGTTCTACTGCATATTCGTTGTCAAACGGTGGACCGATTATCGTGCCGCAGACTCGCACGCTGTGCCTTACGCCCGTAGCTCCGCACAGTCTCAACATTCGCCCGATTGTGATTAGCGACAAGAGTGTGGTGCGGCTGGAGGTGGAGTCGCGTTCGCACAACTATCTGATAGCCGTCGACGGACGAAGCTATACGATGCATGAGGGTTCGGCTGTAACCATAAGTCGCGCCCCGTTCGTAACACGCATAGTAAAGCCAAACGGCTTGCGCTACTTCTCGTCGCTCCGCGAAAAGATGATGTGGGGAGCGGATAAGAGATGAGAATTTTGAGTTTTGAATTTTGAATTGATGCCTACGGCATTTTTGAATTTTGAGTTTTGAATTAGGAGTTTGTCGCCTTTGGCGATTATGAATTATTCAATTTTGAATTGCTTAGTTCACAATCCTCAAATTTAAAACCAATAATTCAAAACTCAAAATTCAAAAAATCAAAATCGCAGGCGTCAGCCGAGAATAATTCAAAACTCAAAATTCAAAATTCCGAATGTTCAAAATTCCCAAAACCAAGTATCCGGCTCGCATTATTTTGCGATGGTTGTGGCGCGAACTGCGTGGCAATAGGTTGCAGTCGCTGCTCAACGCAACGTTGGGAGTGGCAGATGTGGCGTTGAGTCTGACACAGGTGTGGGCAGTGAAGCACGCCATCGACATAGCCTCGGGCAGTGAGCAGGGGTCGATATATTGGGCGGTGGCGCTGATGGGACTCATCATACTTGCCAACTTCGGTGTGAGCATAGCCGGAGTGTGGGTGCGCAACATACTCGGCGTACGTGCGCAGAACCGTATGCAGCAGCGCATGCTTGCCCATATATTGCAGGCAGAGTGGCATAGCCGTGAGCGGCATCACTCGGGCGACGTGCTCAACCGACTTGAAATAGATGTGACCACGGTAGTTACGTTTCTCACGGAGACAGTCCCCAACACGCTCTCCGTCATACTTATGTTTGTAGGCGCATTCGCCTGCATGTTCGTTATGGACCATACGCTTGCCGTATTGCTTGTGGCAATCATGCCAGTGTTCCTCGCCGCGAGTAGAATATACGTGGGACGCATGCGCAGTCTGACCCGACTGGTGCGCGATTCTGACAGCCATGTGCAGTCGGCAATGCAAGAGACGGTGCAGCACCGTATGGTAGTGAAGACGCTTGAGGCTGGCGACGGCATGGTGTCGCGCCTTGAGAGCACACAGTCGGAGCTGCGCAGCAATGTTGTGAAGCGTACCATATTCTCCATATTCTCCAATTTTGTCCTTAATCTTGGTTTCGCCATAGGCTATCTCGTAGCCTTCCTATGGGCTGCCGTGCGCATGTCGGCTGGCACGCTGACGTTTGGCGGCATGACTGCCTTCTTGCAGTTGGTCAACAAGATACAGACTCCGGCACGCAATCTGACCAAGCTCGCGCCGGCATTTGTAGGCGTGCTCACCGCAGCCGAGCGACTTATCGAACTGCTCGAAGAACCTCTTGAACCGCAGGGCGAGCCCCAGCGTATGCAGGCACCGTGCGGATTGCGGCTTCAGAACGTGACGTACAGATACGAGGACGGCACGCGCAATGTTGTCGACAATCTCTCGTTCGACTTTGCTCCGGGCACGTGTACAGCAATATTGGGCGAGACCGGCGCCGGCAAGACCACCATTGTGCGTATGCTACTGGCGCTGGCACGACCGACGAGTGGCAACATATATATATATAATAAGGTGGAAAGTTGCGAGCTTACAGCACTTATGCGATGCAACTTTGTGTATGTGCCGCAGGGCAACACGCTCATGAGCGGTACTATACGCGACAATCTGTTGCTTGGCGATCCGCATGCTTCCGAAGCCGATATGTGGAATGTACTCAATCGCAGTTGCGCCGACTTTGTCAGGACGTTGCCCTTAGGACTCGACACAAAGTGTGGCGAGCAGGGTGGAGGACTGTCCGAAGGTCAGGCACAGCGCATAGCCATTGCGCGCGCCTTGCTGCGCAACGGCTCAATAATGATATTCGATGAGGCTACATCGGCACTCGATGCCGACACCGAATGCCGGTTGCTCGAGAGTCTGCTGCACGACAATCGCCATACAGTAATCTTCATCACCCACCGACCGGCTGTGTTGAAATACTGTACGCAGACGCTTAGGCTGTAACACACTTGCTGTAAATCAAGTTTTCGAATAAAAAACGAATGTTTTTGTTAGATTGTTTGCGCAAACAGCGAAATATTCATACCTTTGCATCGTCAAAAGGTTAATAGATTGTTTAGGTTAGTAGTAATAGATTTAGGTTTTTAGTTATTAGGTTTAAGGTAAATTTAAGGATTGTTTAACAGGTAGCGATGAGGGTTCGTGAGAGTCTTCATTCATTACGAAAATAATTTTTTAGTTAAACATAGAAATATGGCACAGCTCGCTGAGAGTTGTGCCATATTTTTTTCTTATTGCTTGCTGTGGAGGCTGAAGACCTCCACTATTATATAAGAATCCTACTACTAAGCAACGACAGTCTATTCTTAATTGTATATCTGTATATGCATAAATATACAATAAATCTTCCATTTTATAACAAACCGTAATTTTATATTGCATTTTTATAACGTATTGTTTGGATAATTATTCAAATATTCATACATTTGCATCCGTAAACGAATAAATATACATCCATACAAGAAATATGAAGTTAAAAAGCGACAGAATCGAAACATTGAAGATGCTCATTTCGAGCAAGGAACTTGGAAGCCAGGACGAAGTGCTTGCAGCTCTTGCCCAGGAAGGATTTGCCGTGACGCAAGCTACATTGAGCCGCGACTTCAAGCAACTCAAGGTGGCTAAGGCGGCCAGCATGAATGGCAGGTATGTATATGTGCTGCCCAACGAAACCATGTACAAGCGTGTGCCCACGCCGCGTATGGCGTCGGAGATGCTACGTATTCCGGGCTATCGCTCCATCAACTTCTCGGGAAATATGGGTGTTATCCGTACCCGACCAGGCTACGCCAGCTCCATTGCCTACAACATCGACAACGGACACATTGACGAAATACTCGGCACGATAGCCGGCGACGACACCATTTTCATCGTGATTAAAGAGGGTGTGACGCAGGATCAGGTGATAAAAGGGCTGAGCACAATAGTACCAGGAATGGAAGCGGAATTCTGAATTAGGAATTTTGAATTAGGAATTTTGAATTGGTGCGCTTCGCTCATTATGAATTATTCAATTTTGAATTTCCAGAATCTTATTCTTCAATTCTCAATTCATAATTCATCAATTCAAAATCGCAGGCGTAAGCCGAGAACAATTCAAAACTCAAAACTCAAAATTCAAAACTCGATAAAATCGATTATGAACAAGGAAGATATAACAGTGATGGTAGCCGACGCATCACATGAGAAATATGTCGACACAATACTTGATACCATAGAGAAGGCTGCCAAGGTTCGCGGCACCGGTATCGCTAAGCGTACACACGAATATGTGGCTACGAAGATGAAGGAAGCCAAGGCTGTAATTGCTCTTTACGGCGAGGAGTTTGTAGGATTCAGCTACATCGAGACATGGGGCAACAAGCAGTATGTCACCACTTCGGGTCTTATCGTTGACCCTAAGTTCCGTGGACTGGGCGTGGCTAAGCGCATCAAGGACCTCACTTTCACTCTCGCCCGTACACGCTGGCCGCACGCCAAGATTTTCTCGTTGACGAGTGGAGCTGCCGTTATGGCGATGAACACCCAGTTGGGCTATCATCCCGTGACGTTTGCCGACCTCACCGACGACGAAGCTTTCTGGCGCGGATGCGAGGGCTGCATCAATGTAGACGTGCTCAAGCGCACCGGTCGCAAGTATTGCATCTGCACCGGAATGCTCTACGATCCGGAGGAACATCTGCCGGCTAAGCTTCCGGAGGAAGTGTTGGAGAGATTGAAGAAGTTGAGTAACTAAAAGAACTCAACCCCCAAAAAGCCCCACCCCCTGCCCCTCCCCCGCAGGGAGGGGAGTGGTATGATTTGAAGGTGGAGTTTTTTCTAATTAAATAAAAAATAAGAATTAAATAAACAATAAAATAAAGTAGCCCAGCACATCACTCCCCTCCCTGCGGGGGAGGGGCCGGGGGTAGGGCTTTCCGTGGTAGGGCTTTCCGTGGTGGGGCTTTTAGGGCTTTTTAAATAGATTATTATTATGAAAAAGGTTGTTGTAGCATTTTCAGGAGGTCTTGATACCTCATATACAGTAATGAAATTGGCCAAGGAAGGCTATGAGGTACACGCAGCGTGCGCCAATACAGGCGGTTTCTCGGCAGAGCAGTTGGTTGCCAATGAGCGCAACGCTTATCGTCTCGGTGCCAAGCAGTATGTCACACTCGACGTTACGCAGGAGTACTACGAGAAGTCGTTGAAGTATATGATTTACGGCAACGTTATGCGCAACAACTGCTATCCTATTTCTGTTTCGTCGGAGCGTATCTTCCAGGCCATCGCCATTGCACGCTACGCTAAGGAGATTGGTGCCGATGCCATCGCCCACGGTTCTACTGGTGCTGGCAACGACCAGATCCGTTTCGATATGACCTTCCTCGTTATGGCACCGGGTGTGGAGATTATCACACTTACTCGCGACAAGGCTCTCTCACGTAAGGAGGAGGTTGACTACCTCAACGAGAACGGTTTCTTTGCCGACTTCACCAAGCTGAAGTATTCGTACAACGTAGGTATCTGGGGTACCAGCATCTGCGGCGGCGAGATACTCGACTCCACCCAGGGCTTGCCCGAAGAGGCTTATCTGAAGCACGTGACACGTGAGGATGAGTCGGAACTGAAGATTACGTTCGAGAAGGGCGAGATTGTAGCAGTCAACGGCGAGAAGTTTGACGACAAGGTGGCTGCCATTCAGAAGATTGAAGAGATTGGCGCAGCTTACGGCATTGGACGCGACTGCAACGTAGGCGACACCATCATTGGCATCAAGGGCCGTGTAGGTTTTGAGGCAGCAGCTCCTAAGCTCATCATCGAGGCTCACCGTCTGCTTGAGAAGTACACGCTGAGCAAGTGGCAGCAGTACTGGAAGGACCAGGTAGCCAACTGGTATGGCATGTTCCTCCACGAGAGTCAGTATCTCGAGCCCGTAATGCCAGATATTGAGGCGATGCTCACATCGTCACAGCGCAACGTCAACGGTACTGCCATCCTGAAGCTTCGTCCGCTCGGTTTCGAAACCGTAGGTGTAGACAGCAAGGACGATTTGCTCAAGTCGAAACTCGGAGAGTATGGCGAGATGCAGCACGGATGGACAGCCGAAGAGGCTAAGGGATTCATCAAGGTGCTCTCTACTCCGTTGCGCGTTTACTACGGCATCCATCCCGACGAAAAACGCTAATTATTGCAACTTTTCAGTCCTCTGCAACGTCAAATAGGTAAATAAGAATAAAAAACTATACGACTATGAATAGAAAACTTCAGCGTTCGTCGACCGATTGTATTCTCGGTGGCGTTTGTGGCGGACTTGCCAATTACTTTGAATTTGACCCTACGCTCGTTCGCGTGGCTTACGTGTTGCTCACTGTCTGCACAGCATTCAGCGGAACACTCGCCTATCTGCTGCTTTGGTTTGTCATGCCGAAGCAGGAAGCATAGGCAAAGCAATGTCACACAAAGCCCCATAGCAGCCACACTCCCCACAAAGCCCCACCCCCAGCCCCTCCCCCGTAGGGAGGGGAGCGGTATGATTTGTAGGTGGAGTTTTTTATAAAATAAAAATAACTCGTTAAACAATTAAATGAGTAGCCCAGCATACCATTCCCCTCCCTGCGGGGGAGGGGTTAGGGGTGGGGCTTTGTGGGCAGGGTGGGCTTTGTGTGGCTGCTATTTGTGTAGGGCTTATAACTATATATGTATATGAAAATAGGAATATTAGGAGCAGCTGGCTACACAGGTGGCGAACTCATACGTCTGCTCATCAATCATCCCGAGGCGGAGATAGTATTTGCCAACAGCGAGAGCAATGCCGGCAATCTTGTTGCCGACGTGCATGAGGGTCTGTATGGCGATACCGACCTGAAGTTCACCTCTGATATGCCTTTCGAAGATGTCGATGTGGTGTTCTTCTGCTTCGGCCACGGCAAGAGCGAGGCGTTCCTAAAGGAACACAATATACCAGCCCACGTAAAGATAATCGACCTTGCGCAGGACTTCCGCTTGAAGCGTGAGGGCAACGACTACGTTTATGGTCTGCCCGAAATCAATCACGACGCTATAGCCAAGGCACAGCACGTGGCAAACCCTGGTTGTTTCGCCACATGTATACAGCTGGGTCTGCTGCCCGCCGCCAAGCTCGGCTTGCTCAACGACGACGTTGCCGTGAATGCCATTACGGGCTCGACGGGTGCCGGACAGAAGCCTGGTGCCACTACCCACTTCTCTTGGCGCAACAATAACATGAGCATTTACAAGCCCTTCCAGCACCAGCACGTGCCGGAGATATGCCAGAGTCTGAGTCAGGTGCAGCAGCTCGCGGGCAACGGCGAGTTCAAGGCATCCATCGACTTCATCCCTTATCGTGGTGACTTCGCCCGTGGCATCTTCGCCACTGAGGTGGTTAAAACCGACGCTCCGATTGAAGACATCGTGGCAGCCTACAAGGACTTCTACCGCGACGCACCCTTCACCCACTACGTCGACAAACCTATCGACCTGAAGCAGGTGGTCAACACCAACAAGTGTCTCATCCATTGCGAGAAGTACGGCAACAAGCTCCTCATCACCTCATGCATCGACAATCTGCTCAAAGGTGCTGTGGGACAGGCCGTACAGAACATGAACATAATGTTCGGAGTGGAAGAAAGCTTGGGATTGAAGCTGAAACCGAGTGGATTTTAAGTGAAAAGTTAAAAGTGAAAAGTGAAAAATCCTTTTGCTTTTTAAGTGTATAAATCCGAGACATACATAATATCATTATGGACGATACAGCTTATAATAGGGGAAAATCACCACTGCATAACAAGAGCTATGCGTTTGCAAAACGCATAGTTAATATGGTTAAGTATATTGATTGTCCCAATAAGATGATTTCACTGACAAATCAGATTTTCCGATCTGGTACGGCTATCGGTGCGCTTGTAAGAGAAGCTGAATTCGCTCAAAGTCCTTCGGATTTTATCAATAAACTTCACATCGCTCTTAAAGAATGTAATGAAACGGTTTATTGGCTGAATTTGCTATATGATACGGGATTTATAAGTGAAAAAGAATACGAGAGTATGGCAATTGATAGTAAGGAACTTTTAGCGTTACTTATTTCTTCCTTAAAAACAGCTAAGAAACGGAATGTTAAACCATAAATACAAATAAAAGGTGAAGAGTAAAAGTAAGAATTCATAACACATGGATTTTTCCCTTTTCCCTTTTCCCTTTTCCCTTATAATATGCAACTATTCGACGTTTACCCCCTATTCGATATTAACATCACCAAGGGTGCCGGTTGCCACGTATGGGACGACCACGGCACCGAGTATCTTGACCTTTATGGCGGCCATGCCGTCATATCTATAGGTCATTGTCATCCGCATTATACCGCGATGCTTACCGCCCAGTTGTCGAAGCTCGGCTTCTACAGCAACTCCGTCATCAACACTCTGCAACAGCAGTTGGCAGAACGGTTGGGCAAGGCGTGCGGTTATGACGACTATCAGTTGTTCCTCATCAACTCAGGCGCTGAGGCTAACGAGAACGCTCTGAAGCTCGCTTCGTTCCATACCGGTCGCACACGTGTGCTCTCGGCAGAGAAAGCGTTCCACGGTCGTACGTCGTTGGCGGTTGAGGTGACCAACAATCCCAAGATTATCGCGCCCATCAACGACTGCGGTCACGTGACCTATCTGCCTCTCAACGACCTTGAAGCATGGGAGCGCGAGCTTGCCAAGGGCGACGTTGCCGCTTGCATCATTGAGTGCATACAGGGTGTTGGCGGCATACGTATGGTCGATGAGGAGTTTGCCAAGGGTCTGCAGGCAGCCTGCAAGAAGTATGGCACGGTGCTCATCTGCGATGAGATACAGTGCGGCTACGGACGTAGCGGCAAGTTCTTCGCCCACCAGTGGCTCGGCATTCGTCCCGACATCATCACCTGCGCCAAGGGTATCGGCAACGGTTTCCCTATGGGTGCCGTCATCATCTCGCCCGAGTTCAAGCCCGTCTATGGCATGCTCGGCACAACGTTCGGCGGCAACCATCTGGCTTGCACAGCCGCTCTCGCCGTGCTCGACGTCATCGAGAGCGAGCATCTCATAGAGAATGCGCATGAGGTGGGCGAGTATCTTATTGGCAAACTCAAGGAAATGCAGCAGCAGAACAGCCATATCGTCGACGTGCGCGGACGTGGCATGATGATAGGCATAGAGCTTGACGTGCCTCATAAGGACGTTCGCTCACGACTCATCCACGAGGAGCATTGCTTCACGGGATGCGCCTCTACCAATATCCTGCGTCTGCTTCCGCCGTTGTGCTTGACAAAGCAGCAGGCGGATGAGTTTGTGGAGAAGTTTAAGAGGTGTTTATAAGCCCCAGAAAGCCCCACCCCCAGCCCCTCCCCCGTAGGGAGGGGAGCGGTATGATTTGAAGGTGGAGTTTTTCTGATTAAATAATAAGATTTAAATAAACAATAAAATAAAGTAGCCCAGCATACCATTCCCCTCCCTACGGGGGAGGGGTTAGGCTTTAAGTAGCCCATCACATCACTCCCCTCCCTGCGGGGGAGGGGCCGGGGGTGGGGCTTTATGGGGCTTTTTATCTTTTCTATGAAACTATCAATAATCGGTGTCGGTGCCATGGGTGGAGCCATGCTCGACGGCTTTTTGCAGTCGGACAAGTTTCAGGCATCCGACCTATACATCTCCAATCCCCACACAGAGCGCCTCACCGCTTATGCAGAGCAGGGCGTGAAGGTGAGTAGCGACAACCGGGTGGCTGCCGCATGGGGCGACATAGTGTTTGTAGTAGTGAAGCCGTGGCTCGTTGAGAGTGTCATGGAGGAGATTGGCGACGTTCTGGATGCCGAACGACAGACAGTAGTTGTAGTTGCAGCCGGACTGAAGGCAGAGCAGTTGAGGTCGTGGGTGGAGTACAATGGCAAGTGTCCTTCTACGTTCTTCGCATTGCCAAACACCGCCATTGCAGTAGGCGCATCAATGACATTCATCACCCGTGTATGCGGAACCGACGCTTCAGAGCAGCTTGTCAAGCAGGCTTTCGACACAGCCGGCGACACCCTTTCGGTTGAGGCACGCCAGTTTGGAGCCGGTATGGCTCTCGCTTCGTGCGGCATTGCCTACGCCATGCGCTACGTAAGAGCTGCCACTGAGGGTGGGGTGGAGCTGGGCTTCAAGGCAGATGTAGCTAAAGATATAGTTCTGCAGACCATCAAGGGTGCTGCACTGCTGCTTCAGAAGAGTGGTGCCAATCCCGAAGCAGAAATCGACAAGGTGACCACTCCCGGCGGTTTCACCATCCGCGGACTCAACGCCATGGAGAGGGAAGGATTCACCAATGCCGTGATTGAAGGACTCAAGAAGAGTGTTGAGTTTTGAGTTTTGAATTAGGAATTGTCGGCTATGCCGATTTGGAATTGTTCAATTAGGAATTAAGAAATCGTAACTCAACAACTCATAACTCACAATTCAACAACTCCAAATGCGCGGATTGCACAATTCAAAACTTAAAATTCAAAATTGCCAAAGGCAACAATTCAAAACTCAAAACTCAAAATTCACAATTCAACCAATGCTTACAGTAGTAAAAGTAGGAAGCAACATACTGACACGTCCCGACGGTCATGTCAACGTGAGCCGGCTCTCGTCGATTGTCGATCAGCTTGCAATGCTGCACGCAGCAGGCCATAAGCTGATACTCGTTTCGTCGGGTGCTGTAGCTTGCGGAAGGGGCGAGATGCACGCCGTGCATCCTTTGGACAGCGTCGAACAGCGTCAGCTATACTCGGCTATGGGACAGGTGAAGCTCATGAACCTCTACTATTCGCTCTTCCGCGAATATGGCATTAATGTCGGTCAGGTGCTGACGATGAAAGAGAACTTCATCTCCGAACGCCAATACAAGAATCAGAAGTCGTGCATCAGCGTGATGATTGAGAACAACATCATTCCTATTGTCAACGAGAACGACACGGTGTCAATCACCGAATTGATGTTCACCGACAACGACGAGCTCTCCGGACTCATGGCCCGTATGATGCATGCCGACAACCTTATATTATTAACTAATGTAGACGGAGTGTTAGGCTTGCCCAATCCCGACGGCACGCAACCGACAATACGTACCGTAAGCTCGTCTGACGAGGTGAAGCAGTATGTCAACGATAGCAAAAGTTCGTTCGGACGTGGCGGCATGACGAGCAAGTGCAACACCGCTCTCAGCGTTGCGCACGAAGGTATTCACGTATTCATCGCCAACGGCACGCGTGAGAATATACTGCAGCGAGTGCTCGATAGAGACAAGGACACACCGTTTACGGAATTTGTAGAACGCGTATGATAGATATATTCCATTCCACTCGCACAGCCTCCTTCACACTGTCGCGTCTTACCGAGGCTGACCGCACAGCCGTGCTGTTGCACCTTGCCGACGCTATCGAGGCGCATATAGAGCAGCTGCTTGCTGCCAATGCCGACGACCTTAGTCGTATGTCGGAGGACAATCCGCTGTACGACCGTCTGCAACTCACGCCCCAACGACTGCACGACATTGCTGCGGCATTGCGCAATGTGGCTCACTTGGACAATCCGCTTGGCGAAGTGTTCGACCAAAAGACGATGCCCAACGGACTGCTTCTGCGCAAGCAGCGTGTGGCGTATGGTGTCGTTGGAGTGGTGTACGAGGCACGTCCCAATGTCAGCTTCGATGTCTTCGCGCTCTGTTTCAAGACTGGCAATGCCTGCGTATTGAAGGGTGGAAAGGATGCCGACATGTCCAACCGTGCCATCGTTGCACTCATCAAGGAAGTGCTTCGGGCGCATGACATCGACGAAAACGTAGTGTGTCTGTTGCCAGCCACACATGAGTCAACACACGAGATGCTCACCGCTGTGGGCTATATCGACCTCTGCATACCGCGTGGCGGCAGGCGACTGATTGACTTTGTGCGCGATACGGCACGCATTCCGGTCATAGAGACTGGTGCCGGCGTGGTGCATACCTACTTCGACGAACTGGGCGACACTGCTATGGGGGCGCGCATAATAGAGAATGGAAAGACACGACGCGTGAGTGTGTGCAACGCTCTCGACTGCCTTATCATCCATTGCTCGCGCATAGGAGCATTGCCGCAGTTGCTCGCTCCGCTTGCTGCCAAGCACGTACACGTCTATGCCGATGCTCAGGCTTACGATGTTCTGGCTGCCAACGGCTACGCAGCCAAGCTTACACGGGTCACACCCGATATGGCTGACGAAGTGTATGGCACCGAGTTTATGTCGTACACGCTCGCCGTCAAGACGGTAGAGAACATCGACGAAGCGCTTGCCCATATCCGTCAATTCGGTTCGGGACACAGCGAAGCCATAATAACAGAATCAAAACATAACGCCCAACTCTTCCAGCAACAGGTAGATGCAGCTTGTGTCTACTGGAATGCTCCCACAAGTTTCACCGACGGAGGCGAGTTCGGACTCGGTGCCGAGATAGGCATCAGTACTCAGAAGCTCGGTCCGCGCGGTCCGATGGGGCTCCAAGCATTGACTACATATAAGTGGTTGATAGATGGTGAGGGGCAAGTAAGGTAATAATTATGAATACATTCTTCCACGCACAAGACCTTGGCGACCTCAATGCAGCGCTCGCTGAGGCAAAAGAGGTGAAGCGCGATCGCTTCCAGTTTCAGCATCTTGGCAAGAACAAGACATTGCTGATGATTTTCTTCAACAACTCGTTGCGCACACGTCTGTCTACACAGAAGGCTGCCATGAATCTTGGCATGAACGTCATAGTGCTTGATGTGAATGCCGGTGCATGGAAACTGGAGACCGAGCGTGGCGTCATCATGGACGGCGACAAGTCGGAACATCTGCTTGAGGCTATCCCGGTAATGGGCAGCTACTGCGACCTTATCGGTATTCGCTCCTTCGCCGGACTCACCGACCGCGAGTATGACTATGCTGAGACAATCGTCTCGCAATTCGTTAAGTACAGCGGTCGCCCCGTCTTTGCCATGGAGACAGCTACCGTGCATCCGCTTCAGGCTTTCGCCGACCTCATCACCATTGAGGAACACAAGACCAAGGCACGTCCTAAGGTAGTGCTTACGTGGGCTCCTCATTGCCGTGCATTGCCCCAGGCTGTGCCCAACTCGTTTGCCGAATGGATGACAGCAGCCGATGTCGACTTCGTTATCACTCATCCTCACGGCTACGAACTCGACCCGAAGTTCACTGCTGGTGCCCGCATCGAGTACGATCAGATGAAGGCTCTTGAAGGTGCCGACTTCGTTTATGCCAAGAACTGGAGTTGTCCGGGCGTAACCAATCCCGAAGACTACGGCAAGATATTGTCGAAAGACATGTCGTGGACTATCGACGACAAGCACATGGCAGTTACCGACAACGGCAAGTTCATGCACTGTCTGCCCGTACGTCGCGGCCTAATCGTAACCGACGACGTAATCGAGTCAGCCAATTCGCTTGTCATCCCCGAAGCAGCCAATCGTGAGATCTCGGCAGAGGTTGTCATCAAGCGAATGCTTGAATCGCTGTAACAGAGCGGTATAACTGTCATAAATGAACTGTTCACCCTACTGAGACCTATATCACTACGTCGAAGGGTGGGGCAGTGGTAGAGATTCCTGCCAACTCGCTCAATATATTCCGACTGAAATAAACGTATTCTGAGTAGCGGAGGGGGCTGCTACTCAGAATGCAAATATAATACAGGTAGTAAAAAAGTGTTACAAAATAAAAATCGATTCTAGAGAATGGAAAAGCCGTTTTTGATGGTTTTTCCATAGCTATTCATCACATTTCTGATCATTCAGGGCTTCTTTGCTTTCCAAAAGGACTACTTTTGGAATGCAAGGAAGCCCTTTTTGCATTGCAAAACGACTACAGTTGTATTGCAAAAGGAGTACATTTGCAATGAAATGTACTCCTTTTTCGCAATCGCTCGTTGCATATTTTGAGCGAAAACATTGTAATATGCTGTGCTACTGCATATTACGCAAAACCGCTCAAAACTCGCGAATTTCGAGCCAAAGATTTCTTTGCTCGTTCAGTTCGCAGTTTTGAGCGGTTAAAAATGCAAATATAGTGTTGGGACGTAGGCCAAAAGCCCCACCCCCGGCCCCTCCCCCGTAGGGAGGGGAGTAATATGCACTGCAAAATATAGGAGGTTATGGCATTTGTCCGTTAACTTCCATTCATCGTAGATGGATTAACTTCTTCTTAACTTCCTCTAACTCCTATTTTGACCTCACAATTTATCCGTAGATAATCTTGCCGTTCTCGTCGCGGTTCTCTTCGATGAACGACTTGTTGTACTGAGTCATACCGCGCAGCGACATACCCATGTTAGAGAAGCCGCCGTCGTGGAACAGAGTCTGCATTGTCACCTTCTTTGTGAGGTCAGAGAACATCACTACGCAGTAGTCGGCGCACTCGTCAGCGCTGGCGTTGCCAAGAGGCGACATGCGGTCGCTGAAGTCGTACAGACCGTCGAAGCCCTTGATGCCGCTGCCGGCAGTGGTGAATGTAGGCGACTGAGAGATGGTGTTGATGCGCACCTTCTTCTCACGACCGTAGATATATCCGAAGCTACGTGCAATCGACTCAAGCAGCGACTTGGCATCAGCCATATCGTTGTAGCCGAAGAATGTGCGGTGTGAAGCCACGTATGTCAGTGCAAGTACCGAAGCCTCCTCGTTGAGAGCGTCGAGCTTCTTGGCTACCTGCAGCATCTTGTGGAATGAAATTGCTGAGATGTCGAGAGTCTTGTCAAGGAATCCGTAGTCCAGATCGTCGTAAGTACGCTTCTTGCGCATGTTCACGCTCATGGCGCATGAGTGCAGCACGAAGTCGATCTTGCCGCCCAATGCCTCCTGGGCCTTGACAAACAGGTTGTTCAAATCCTCTACCGATGTCGCATCAGCAGGGATGATGGTTGCGTTGGTCTTCTTTGCCAACTCGTCGATTGTGCCCATACGGCAAGCCACTGCTGTGTTGGTCAACACAATCTGTGCGCCCTCTTCTACGACACGTTCTGCTACTTTCCACGCAATCGATGCGTCATTCAATGCGCCGAAGATGATACCGCGCTTTCCTTTCAATAAATTAAAAGACATAGTTTTCTTTCTTATATTATATAATGTATATATGCATCGCTTATGTTTTGTATTATACGATTCTTCCATTCAATTCGTCTATACGTAACATAGATTAGCCTAAATGCGGTGCAAAGGTATAACTTTTTGCACATCTAACAATGAATGTGTGCAGAAAATGCACTTTTTAGAGCGATTTTATTTCATTCGTCAATATTTTCTGCACAAATCAAAAGGAATGTGCAATGAAAATACACCACAACAACATCACAACATTACAACACCCTCTACTATATATGTATACCGATACCCTTTCACTCCATTCTGCCTGAAAACCCCTAAAAACGGGCTAAAAAGCCCTGTTTGGCTTGATTTATCTCAATAATGAGCTAAAAATGCAACTTTTTTGAAACTTTTTCGTCAAAACATTTGCACGGAACGACTTTTTGTTATACCTTTGCATCCGCTTTCGAGAACGAACGAAACCTCAAGCAA
>OLGY01000571.1_pt1 | contig 24393 bp, 20 predicted proteins | sample 1605951 | NCBI WGS metagenome assembly OLGY01 (sample SAMN03283280) | human gut metagenome | biome: human-associated habitat; material: feces | host: Homo sapiens | place: Peru | collected 2012
AATTGTTTATAAGGCTCTTTTTTGTAGAAAAACAAAAACTCGTTGTACATCCACATAAGAACGTACAACGAGTTTTTAGTTATTTATATTGGGAGTTTTGACACGCCCTCCCCTGATCCTGGAAAGTCCCGAGTAAGCCCCGGGAATTACATAGCCAAGATCAATGGTGTTCATCGTGAGGTGATGTGTTGGCATCTCCTTTCCACAACCCATGCAGGTTGCAATACTCGCGAGCTGATACCTCTTTGGCATCTGTTAGGAAGATTACCTCTGGCTTCTCGCCTGGCTTTAGTTCATGGCGAAGTACATCGGTAGGAGTGAGCAACTCTATCCATTGGATATAATGCTCTGGGAGCATCGGATGCTCTACGCTTCCCACCTTTACACGATAGCCGCCCTCGATCGGTTCTATAACGGGCACATGCTTCTCCTTTGCCGCATCCGTGGTGTTCTCCTTCATCAGTTTCATGGGCTGACCGCAGCAACTGAGCATGGCTCCAGGATTCACTACCTCTACCACGTTGCCACAAACCGTGCAACGGTAGATTTCTCTTGTCTTAGTCATAATCGTTCCTCCGAAAATTTAGAAAATTAAATGATGTCTTTATTCTTTGATGAATGTAAATATACTCATTTTCTGCGAGTTACACAAACTTTAGAGCCTTTTTTTATTCCAAAATAAAGTTAAATCTACACCTTAGACCGAGGGTTGAGTCGATTACAGATGACAATGTGGCGTCAAATTGCTCCATAACCCGAAAATATTTCTCCAAAAGGAGTGTGTTTCTCAAGTTTTATTTCTATCTTTGCTATGTCTATCGTCAGATTCTCTTGTTTGTTTTGCAACACTAAGATAAGTGAAAAATCTGAAATGGCAAAAAATAATTTTTATACTATTATGAACATTTGTATTTTTGTTGGTGCACGTCCCAACTTTATAAAGGTGGCTCCCATTCTTCGTGCAATGGATGCAGCTGGAGTAGACCACAGCCTTGTGTATGCAGGACGTGAAGACGATCCTACACTTGAGGCATCATTGTTTGACGATTTGCAGATGTCGCGCCCTGATGTCTATCTTGGCGTAGACTGCGAGAATCTTAATGAGCTTACAGGACAGGTGATGTCGGCATTCGAACGCTATTTGCAAGAGAATAAGACAGATACTGTAATTGTAGTAGACGACCTTGCGTCTACAATGGCTGCGGCTATCGTAACCAAGAAGCAGGGCATACGTTTGGCTCATCTTGTGGCTGGCACACGCTCGTTTGATATCAACATGCCTAAGGAGATAAACCGACTCGTGATAGATGGATTGTCTGACCTTCTATTTACAGCAGGTATAGGTGGCAGCAGTGCTGCTACTCGTGAGGGAGCTGAATCATCTAAGATTTATCAGGTGGGCAACATACTGATGGACACATTGCGCTTTAATCATCAACGCTTTGTTCGTCCTGCCGTTATGGACGAGTTGCAGTTGACCGAGAACAACTATATCGTTTTCACCCTAAACCGTAAGGCTCTTATTGCCCAAACCGATGAGTTGCGCTCGCTATTGCTAAGCATGATGTCGCATGCTGGCGACATTCCAGTTGTGGCTCCGTTGCGTAAGTTGGCTGCCGAAGCTGTGCAGAAGATAGTCAACGAAAATCCTTTGCTTTTTAACGGACTACACATAGTCAATCCGCTCGGCTACCTTGAGTTCGGCTATCTCACAGCCCATGCTCTTGGCATTGTTACCGATTCGGGCAACGTGGCTGAAGAGGCAACGTTCAATACCGTACCCTGCATTACGCTCAATAGCTATACCGAGCATATCGAGACTGTGAAGACGGGCTCTAATGTGCTTGTAGGCGAGGACCCCGTAATGCTTGGCGAGGAAATGACTCGTATGGTAAATGGAGAGTGGAAGCATTGCGGCATTCCGGAACGCTGGGACGGACGTTCGGCTGAGCGAATCGTGCAGACGTTGTTGGAGTAGAAGAAAAAAGCCCTACTCCCAGCCCCTCCCCCGTAGGGAGGGGAGCGGTATGATTTGAGTATGCTTTTTAAAATATTTGCTTATGAACAACAACAGATCCATTTTGTGCTCTGCGCTGATAGCATTGAGCATTGTAGTCCTTGGTTTCTGTATCAAGGGCGGTATTGACAATTTTGCCAATAAAGACCGCAAGGTTGCCGTGAAGGGATTGGCAGAGAAGGAGGTTGATGCCGATAAGGTGACGTGGCCTATTGTGTCGAAAGAAATAGGCAATGAGTTGCCCGAGCTTTATACCCGTCTCGGTAACACCCAGTCGAAAATCAAGCATTTTCTTGTTGCCAACGGCATCAAGGCTGAGGAGATAAGCGTTAACGCCCCGAAGGTTATCGACCAGACTGCCGATCAATACAGCGACAACCGTCGCACCTATCGTTACAATATTACGTCGGTCATCACAGTTACATCGCGCAATGTGAAGCTTGTACGTTCTATCATTGCACGCCAGGGCGAATTGCTTAAGGAGGGTGTGGCCATTGTAGATGGCGGTTGGGACAACCCTGTCAAGTACGAGTTTGTCTCGTTCCGCGACATGAAGCCTAAGATGATGGAGGAGGCAATTGCCAATGCTGAGAAGACAGCCGAGCAGTTTGCCAAGAACTCTAAGAGCACTCTCAACAAGATTGTATCGGCCGATCAGGGACAGTTCTCTATCGAAGACCGTGACCAGAACACTCCATATATTAAGAAAGTAAGAGTAGTAACTACAATAGTCTATTCGTTGAAGAATTAATATGCAACCACGACATAGAGACAATTACGAATTTCTCACACAGGCACCTGTATCACGTGTCATCCTCACGATGGCATTGCCTACAATTGTCTCTATGCTTGTGACATGCTTTTATGTTATAGTCGATACCTACTTCGTTGGTCAGCTCAACACACAGTCGACAGCCGCAGTAGGTATCGTCTTTCCCTTGATGTCGCTTATTCAGGCTATAGGCTCTTTTTTCGGACATGGCAGCGGTGCTTATATGTCGCGCGAACTTGGCGCACGTCGCACTGATAAAGCTTCGTCTATGGCCACTACAGGACTGGTCTATGCTTTGCTTACCGGCATCTTGATTGCCGTTGTCGCGCTGTTGTTTCTGCGTCCCCTTTCATTGGTGCTTGGCAGCACCCCTACCAGTCTTCCTTTCACCGAGCAATATATGGCTATCATATTGCTTGGCGCTCCTTTTCAGATAGCCTCATTCACACTCAACAGCCAGTTGCGCATGCAGGGCAATGCCCGTTATGCAATGTGGGGCATTATCAGCGGAGCCTTGCTCAATGTGGTTCTCGACCCCATCTTGATATTCGGCTGTGGTCTTCAGCTGCGTGGCGCTGCTATTGCCACCGTCATCGGACAGATAGTTAGTGTTGCTGTATTGCTTGCAATGTGCCATTTTCGTGCTACTGCCGGAGTGCGTCTTCGTCCACGATTCTTCTCTCTGCATTGGCATTATGTGCGTGAGATAGTATATGGCGGTTCGCCTTCGTTGTCGCGACAGGGATTGGCAAGCATTTCCGTCGTTCTTCTTAATGTTGCTGCAGCAGGTTATGGCGATGCTGCTGTGGCAGCCATGTCTATTGTAAGTCGTGTCACAATGTTTGTCATGGCAGTCATTGTAGGTCTCGGTCAGGGCTTCCAACCCTTCTGTGGTTATTGTTATGGAGCTGCCCTGTACAACCGTTTGCGCCATGGCTTTTGGTTTACCGTGCGTGTTGGTTTTGTCTTTTTATTGTGTTTTTCGGCTTTTTTCTTTTGCTTTGCCGAACAGACCATAGCTGTATTTCGTGACGATGCTATCGTAATAGCTGTTGGCAGTACGGCTCTGCGTTGGCATCTTGCCGTCTATCCGCTCAACGCTTATATTATGGCAGGCAATATGATGCTTCAGACCACGCGTCGTCCCCTACGTGCCAATGTGCTTTCGTCGGCTCGCAAGGGTCTTGTGTTTATTCCCTTCATCCTTATTCTTCCGCATCTCTTTGGTCTTATGGGCATTGCCATGTGTCAGGCAGTGTGCGATGTGGTTACGTTTATCATTGCAATTCCAATAGTGCGTAGTGCATTTCGTGAGATGACATAAAAATTGAATAACGTTGCAATTATGGTAAAATAAGTTTAAAATCGTAAGTATTCAGATTGGAAAACTTGCAAATGTCAAAAATAATCGCTATATTCGCAATATCTTAAAAACTAAAACAGGGTGAAGTCTCACATCTCCAGTATTAATCTAAAACGGCCGACAATGAGACATAGGCTAGAAAGGGAGGATGGCATTATGAGAACAGCTAAGAGAGTGTATGATTTTGAATCATTTGAGCTCGACAATATCTACAACGAAGAAGACGATCGTCAGTTTCGTGTGGATCGTATAGATTCATCCATTTGGTACAATTAATCAAGTCGCAATGATTGATTGACTATGTACAAATCATCTGCAAGAACATTTCCCAAAGAGAACGAGTAACCCACACCCCGCAAGCACTCGCCCTCTTTGGGGATTTTTTTTGTTCCTAATTCTTAACGCATCTCCTGAACACTCCGTACGACCTCATTCTGCGGTCGAAATCGTTATCTGTCACCACCACGGTGTACTTGTTCTGTGGATGGCGTTTGATAATTCCGTTGATTTTCATTGCCAGCGTTTCAGCCATGTTTCCGTCGATGCAGGCAAACAGATGGGCAATATTGAACACAACGAGCCGCGACGGCTGACTTTTCTTGTCTGCTTCATCATCGAGCATCAGACTTTCTGCAGCCTCGTCGAGGCTGCTCGTAAATCGTTGCTCAACGTTAGCCCAAGGCTTTTCGTCATGCTCATGCTCGCAAAGCCTACGCTCGTCAAACAGCCGTTCGCCCATACGTAGCATTTCTTCCGACGTGTCCACTCCGACATATTCTATCTTGTTCATTTCTGCTGCAAAGTGCTGGGCGAAGGCAATGCCGTAAGTAGCCGGACCGCAACCTATGTCTATCATTACGACTTGCTTGCCACAACTTTCAGCCATCTTCATGATGCTCTGATGCTTTTTGCGCCACACGCACTCGGCTTCCTTCAAGTATTGTGGCATGTAGTAATGGCAATACATACGTACTTGCTCCTCTGCAGAAACTATTACAGCCTTGTCTGTCTGTCGGTTGTATGCAGTCTGAGGAGTGTCAAACTCCAGTCTGCCGTAGTTGATTATTGTCTTCTCGAAATCCTCGCCCAGTTGCAACAGTCCGTTGCTTGCCGTTGTTTCCTTAAGTTCTTCTACCTTGAATTTGCCTTTGCAATACTCGATAGGTGGAATGTCGAAAAAGCAATTCTTCTCCTTCAGATACATCAATAGTTTGTAGAATGTGAAGTTCTCCATCAGAATGTCGGCATTACCCACCATGAGCAGTTGCAGTCGGGCACGTGTCATGGCTACATTCAGTTTGCGGTCTATCACCATTCCGTCTTCTACGAACACGTTGTTTGTAAGGAAGTTGAGCTGATTGTATTGCTGCACAGTGAATCCGTAGATTATGTAGTCGCGCTGACTGCCTTGGTATCTCTCCACCGTGTCGATAGTTATGTTGTGAAGTACGTCGATGCCGTACTGGTCGATGGCGCTGCGCACAGTAGCAATCTGGTTGCGGTAGGGCACGATTACTCCTACGGTCTGGTTCTCGTCAAACCATTCTTTGGTCTGTCTGTAAATCTCAACTACTGTGGCTGCAATCATTTCCGCTTCCACATGATTTGTCTTCACCGAAGCCGAAGTTCTTGGCTTTGGAGCCGATACGAACGCCACACGTCGCATACTCAGCAGTTGTGCTATTCCGTTGGTGGATGCTGTCGGACTGTACGGCAGTGTCTGATGTTGCAATGGCACCACTTCAAGGCGGTTGCCGTAGAAGGCATAGTTGGCAAACTCGGCTATTGTCTGGTGCATACGTCCCTGGCGGGTGAGCATGTAGACATAGCGTGGGTCGTAACCGTCAGCGGTCTTGAATTGCGCCAGCAAGCGTTCGAAGAGCGACCGTCGGCAATCTGTGAGGTTGATGTTGCGCAGCAAGGGTTCGTCAACAGCCGACTCCTCTTGCGTCTGTTGTACAACGGCAGGCAACTGCTTGTGGTCGCCTATCAGCACGAAGCGTTCTATGGCGTTTCTGCCTCCCGACTTGGCGCTGAGCAGACCAATCAGATGTGGCTCCAGAATCTGCGACGACTCGTCGATAATTGCCAAGTCGAAGTGCTTTATCTTAAAAATGTGGATGTTGGCGTTCAACGCTGCCGTGGTAGCACAGAACACTCGCATTCGGTCTACCACTTCCTTTACCTCCTTGCCAGTTCGGCATTGCTCCACTCGGTGGCTGAGCAGGTGGCCGTGGAAAGCCTCGTCGCAGTTCAGTTCCGAACCTATGCGTATGAAGTCGATGTTGCTCTCCACCAGTTTCGAGCACATTTCGTCCACCGCACGGTTGGTGTACGACAGCAACACTATGTTCGAATGCTCGTCGGTGAGTTCTTCCTTCAGTATGTTGAGTAGTCCGAACGAAGTCTTTCCAGTTCCCGGAGGACCGATAACCAGGAATATGTCGCGCGACTGTTTGGCACGTTCCACCAGGGTGTTGAACCTTCCGTATTCGCCACGCATGTGTATGTGTTCGTCTACGGTAGGCATGCGCTGGCTCAGTATCAAGTCGCGGCGCTCCTTATTTGCCGACAGAAAACTGTGCAGACCGCTGTACAGAGCGCGTGCTGATGATTCGAACATGTCGTGCTCTATAGCCCAACGAGTGTCTTCGGGCGCATCAAACACCTGCTTGTCGGTCTGCGAATTGCGCAGCACCACCTCAACGCCCTTTGTCGTAATCTCCTTTATCGAAGCGCGGTTCACCATTTGGGCGCAGGCGTTGGGCACGTTGCCCTCTCGGTATGGATAGACTATTACGATGTCGCCCTTGCGGAAGTTGGACGTGTCGGCAGTCTGTTCCATGTCAAACTTCAGCTTCAGACTCTCCACCATACCGTCGGCAGAGAGTCCGAACTCCTCAATCGTCATTTCCTCATATATATTGCCTGCCGCCCGCTTGTCCTCAAGAGTGTCGAGCCAGATGGCCGCAAATCCACTGTCGTCCTTGGTCTTGTTGCCCACCTTGGCAAGCAGATGTTCGCGTTCCACGAATTTTAGGAATCGGAAGTAGTATGTCCGTTCCAGTTCTGTAGCCTCATGTATTGGGCGCAGTATGTTTTCCAGTTCGGGTCGTGTCCATTCATCCCACAGCCGTCCGGTCACTCCCTTGCGGTTGAGTTTGTCGGCTGTCAGATTGCGCAGTATGCTTATGCCCATATTGCCTGGTGTCAGATCTGTCCACGTGAGCAGATTGCGCATACGTATTGCGCGCAGCGTCAGTTCCGGAAGATTGGCAATCGACACCAGTCCCTCGGCATATTTTGAATAGAGCAGCATAAAGTGGCGCAGCTGGTCGGAGTGTTTCTTGAACTCGTAGTTGAACAGCGCACGGTAGAGCGACAACTGTACAAGATGCTTCTCTTGTGGTACAGGTCGGTTGGGGTTGTATTCGGGAGATGTATAAGGCACAAATTCGCCCTTGCCCGACTTCTGCTCTATTATCGTCGTGCGACCGTCCTTTTGGTGAAGCAAGTCGAGACGGCCCTGAATGCCGAGTACGTCGCTGAAGAAGGTAGGCTCCAGTACCACCGCCTTCGGGTCGTACTCGTCCACCTCCTTGGGCAGGTCGTTGCCTATGAGTTTCTGTATGTTCTGTTTCTGTTGGCGTGCGTCCTGGTAGAACTTCTGCACCGTAGCCTGGTCGTTCATGTCGTCGCACGATGTCAGGCTTATGGTGTTGGTCTTGAAGAATTCCATAACGCCCTCGCCGAACGGTACGTTACGGTTGTGTACCGTGTCGTCCAGGAAACGTCCAGCAAGATTACCGAGATGGATGTGCACCGTGTTGGCTTGCGGTTTCAGTCGGTTCACCATGTTCACGTATGGCGACTCGGCGTATGTTTCAAAGCACGACGCAATTGTCGTGATGTCTATCAGATAGTCGGGTTCGTAAATGATGAGTTCGGGCATGCATACATCCTCTTCCATGCGGATGCGCACGAGGTTGAGCTGTGTGTCAACCGACAGAATTTGTTTCAGATAAGTCCAGTCGCCCTTCCCTCCCAGCGTCAGATAACGGTTTTGGTTTCCATAGCAGATCTTAAGTTCCGAAGCGTTCTGTTCTTCTGTGGCGTAAATGTAGTCGTCGTCCCACGATCGTACGATGCAGCGCAGCAGGTTTATGTCGAATTTGCTCCAACGTCCCTTGCGGTCCTTCTTGGGCAGCAGCCTGTTGAGCGACTGCGGTATAGCCGTAACGCCACACACATAGCTCACCAGCAGGGCTGTCGACTTGATGTTGTATGCCAGCGACTGCTCCAGTTCTTCGTTGCTCATGCTGTGCATAGCGTTCAGCTCCTTGCGCGTGTCGTGTATCAGCATGGCCGTTTCGGTAGGTATGTCGTGTTGCTTCGTCAGATAGTCGAGCTTGGCAAACATGCCGATAAAGTTGATGCTGTTGTGGGCAATGCCTTGGTTTACCACGCGTTTGAATATGTCGCGCAGTATGGCGTATTTCTCGCGTATGGTGAAGTCGGCTGTGCACACGTCCTCCAATTGGTCGTAAAACGACATGGCGCAGTCGGCGGTATATGCTATGTTTTCGTTATTGTTGTTATGTTCCATTCCGTTTGCAAAGGTAGTGCAAACCTAAGACAAGTCAAAATCCATAAGTCTGTTTTTCCAAATCTTATAATCTTTCTCCTTAAATCTGTAACACCTTATATAATAAAAAGCAGTAACTTTGCACCTATGGAAAAGAAGATATTACCCGTAATGGGAATGGCATGTGCCGGATGCAGCGCCAATGTAGAGCGCAAGCTTAAGGCTATGGACGGAATAAAGAGTGTGTCGGTGTCGCTGCCGGGACGCACGGCAATGGTAGAATACGACGAGCGTGTGGTAACGCCCGCAGATATGAAACGCGTCATTGACGGTGCCGGCTATCTGCTTATTATCGACGATGATACACGTGTAGACGCGCTGGAACGCAATGCCTACCGACATCTGAAGCTACGTATGATACTGTCGTGGCTGTTGGCGCTGCTCACCATGTCGGTGTCGATGGGGTGGGTGAGTGTAGGCTCGAACGATGCTGCCAACCAGGTGCTTCTCATCATTGCCTTATTAAATATGGTGTATTGCGGACGCCAGTTCTACGCCAATGCTTGGCGTCAGTTCGTACATCGTTCGGCAAATATGGACACGCTTGTGGCTCTGTCCACTCTCATCTCGTTCGGCTTCAGCGTGTTCAATACTTTTTGGGGCGAACAGTTTTGGGGCTCGCGTGGCATAACGTGGCACACCTATTATGATGCGTCGGTGATGATTGTCACCTTCGTGCTCACAGGCCGCTGTCTTGAGCAGCGTGCCAAGCGGTCAACAGCTTCTGCCATACGTTTGCTCATGGGACTCGTGCCCAAGCTGGCACACGTGGTTGTAGATGACGAAGTACACGATGTGCCGCTTTCTACTGTTGCCACACGCGACATTGTCGAGGTGCGACCGGGAGAGAAGATACCCGTCGACGGAACAGTAAGCACAGGTGAGGGTTATGTCGACGAATCGATGATAACGGGCGAACCGGTGCCCGTGCTAAAGCAGTCGGGCTGTCGTCTTTTGGCTGGCACGATAGTAAGCGAAGGCACTCTGCGTTTCCGTGCCGAGCAGGTAGGCCAGCAGACGGTGCTTGCAGGAATAATACGTATGGTACAGGAGGCGCAAGGCTCGAAGGCTCCCGTGCAGCGTTTTGTCGACCGTGCAGCCCTTGTCTTTGTGCCTTGTGTGCTTGGCGTTTCGATGCTTACCTTCGTGCTGTGGCTTGCCATAGGCGGAGCGGCAGTACTGCCCCAAGCCGTTCTGTCTGCCGTGTCGGTATTGGTCATAGCCTGTCCGTGTGCCATGGGACTCGCTACACCTACAGCCCTGATGGTTGGCATAGGCAAGGCGGCTCAAAAGGGAATTCTGGTGAAGGACGCTACAGCCGTAGAGCAGCTCTGCCGTGTCGACGCACTCGTCATTGACAAGACCGGAACGCTCACAATACCTAATAAGGATGTGAATTTCAAGTCTGCTGAGAATATTGCACTTGAGGATCGCGAGCAGCTGAAGCCCCATGCAGCCGAGGCCATAGCCATGCTTAAGGCACGTGGTATTGACGTATGGATGATGAGTGGCGACAAGGAGGAGGCTGCCGCTTATTGGGCTAAGAAGGCTGGAATAGCCCATTGGCAGAGCCAGTGTCTGCCGCAGGATAAGGAGAACATTGTGCGTCGTCTGCAAGGTGAGGGTCATTGTGTGGCAATGGTTGGCGACGGCATCAACGACTCGCAGGCTCTTGCACTTGCCGATGTGAGCATTGCCATGGGCCGTGGCACCGATGTGGCAATGGACGTTGCGCAAGTGACGCTTATGGGCGACGACCTGCGTCGCATTGCTGATGCCTGCCAGTTGTCGCACAACACCGTTGGCATGATACGACAGAATCTGTTTTGGGCGTTCGTCTACAACATTGTCTGCATCCCCTTGGCTGCCGGATTGCCGCATGTCTTCGGCGTTGATTTTCAGATAACGCCAATGTGGGCAAGCGCACTTATGGCTATGTCGAGCGTAAGTGTTGTGATGAATAGCCTAAGGTTGAAGTACAAGAAATAGAATGAATGAGACAGTAGTAACCGTTGTTTATCTGCTTGGTATCCAACGGTTCTCAACCGACACTTCAATGCTCATATTGTTGTTGAAGTTGTAGCGAACGGTTGCACCTATGCGGTCGCCGAAGTTGCAGATGTCGTAAGGCGAATATGAAGGCATTCCGTAGAAGTTGCGGCTGAAGCCTCCTAATGTTCCGTAGCCTGCGGGACCGTATCCGTAGTAGCCGCCGTAGGGACTGAAACGTAGACGGTTGGAAATGTTGTTGGTTATTGTTTTCTGTCCGTAGACGTAAGCCTCCCAATGCTCGTTGAATCGATAGCCCATTACGGCCTGCACTCCTGCGTCACGCCAGTTGTCGCCAGCAAAGTTGACATTGTTGAGATAACCGCCCACGGCTATCGACAACTTGTCGTTGACAGGCATGGCGTACATCAATGCTATGTCCTGCTGAAATCCGGCACCGTGATGGGCACCTTTGCCAAACTGTGCAAACACTGAGGCTCCGAGCTGCACGTTGAGTCCACGATGAAGAGCCCAACTATTCCATCCGCTGAAGTACATAGGATAGCGTGCTATGGCTTCGGGCTGACCATAACGATTGATGCGCGGCAAATGGAGCGAGTCCTGATGAATATCGTTAGAGATAGGGGTTGACTGTTCGGCTGCCTCAGCTTCACGCCATTGGCGCGAGTGTCCGCCATAGCGTGTGGGCATAATGCGCTGTAGGGCAGAGTCGTCAAACTTGGCGGATGGGGTAGTGCTGCTGGTGTTGACTTCCTGGGCTGCCAATGTTGAGGCCATCGCTAAGAATAGCGTCACGATGGCAAGCACTCTATTGATTTTGATGATGCTTAATATTGTCATTGCTGTAAGTTGCTTAATGCTTTGTTTGCTACAAATTTACGTATAAAGCGTGTAAAATATTGGCGTTTTCATACACTTTAACGATATTTTCCTTAATATTATTGAGAGTTATCCGTGATAAATATTACCTTTGAGGGCACATATTGTAAACCTAATAATAATATCCACTAACGACAATGAATATATTCAAAGCTTTATTCGGCAGCAAGAGTAAGCCGACAGAAGAGGTAAAGAAGGACGTGACACGTGATTTCAACGTACTGAAGTATGACGGCGTGCGAGCTTTGCGCGAACGCCAGTTCGACTATGCCATCCAGTGTCTGTTGAGGGCCATTGATATGAATGGTGCTGATTTGGAGTGTCGTGACTATCTGTCGCAGGCTTTTATCGCCACCGACAATCTGTCGCAGGCTTACGAACAGTTGCAGAAGATGGCTGAAGAGTGTCCTGATAATATAGCAGTTTTATTGCGCATGGCTGATGTGGCGTATATGATGGAGAATTATACGGCTATGGCTGATGTGTGCGAGAAGGCTATGATGCTCGACGGCGACAACGTACAGGTGTATTTCTACTATGCCAAAGCGTGCTGCGGTCATGGCGACCTGACCAATGCTGTGGTGATGCTGAGCAAGGCATTGTTGCTGAATGCTGATTTTGATGCAGCCCGATTGCTGCGTGGCGAATTGCTGCTTGAGAGTGGTGACGTGGAAGAAGCAGCTGAGGATGCTGACACCTTGTGTGCACGCATTGAGGGCAATGAGGACGTGCTGTTGCTCAAGGCACGTGTAGAGAAAGCCAAGGGATGTATGGCGGAAGCAGAAATTGCCTATGGTAAGGTGATTGACGCCAATCCGTTCTCGATCGATGCTTATAGAGAACGTAGCGAAGTGCGCAAGGCGTTGGGCAACAACGAGGGTGCCAATGCCGATGAGGCTGCTGCCAACGAGATGCTGCAGGATGCCACACAACCTACTGAAGGTATAGAGCAGAACATAAAGAAGAAAATGCAGCAAATGGACCCGTATAAGGTTTTTAATAATGAGTAAAGCCCAAAGCCCACAGAAAACCCCAGAAAGCCCCACCCCCGGCCCCTCCCCCGTAGGGAGGGGAGCGGTATGCTTGGCTGCTTGTTTTCTTGTAAACTCGTTCACTTGTCTCTTGTCTACTCGTTTCTTGTCTCTCGTCTCTCGTCCACTATATATATAATAAGGTGAAATCTTGTATAATGTTCCGCTTTTTGTGGATTTGTAAGGAAAAGAATAATTTTATTGACATTTTATCGCTAAAAATTTGTGTGTAACAAATAAATGTTATACATTTGCACAAAACAAAAATAGAACCAAGTTATGAATAACGTATTTGCATACATTTATCGATTTTACTTTTACTTTACAAGAAATTGTGAAGCGGTAAGTCGTGTGCAAATTTAGACTTAGGTTAGAGTGTATAAATAATAAACAATATACGAACCCCGCTTCACATAAACGTGAAAGCGGGGTTTTTTAATTTAATACAATGAAGAGAATAGCTATACAGGGCTTCCACGGCTCTTTCCACGACATCGCCGCCCATCAGTACTTCAAAGGCGAGCAGATACAGCTTATTTGCTGTGCCACCTTCGAGCAGGTGTACGAGAATATGCGACGCGACCCTACCGTGATAGGCATGACGGCGATAGAGAATACTATAGCAGGAAGTTTGCTGCACAACTATCAGTTGCTGCGCGATTCGGGTGCTACTGTGGTGGGCGAGCATAAGCTTCACATCGAGCATTGTATCTGCTGTCTGCCCGACGACGACTGGTCTACGGTTACTGAGGTGCACTCTCATCCGGTGGCGCTGGCACAATGCAACGCTTTCCTTGCCAATCATCCCGACATAAAGGCGGTTGAGGCAGAGGACACGGCGGGTTCGGCAGAGTACATAGCCAAATACAAGTGCAAGGGATGGGCTGCTATCTGCAACGCTTCGGCTGCAAAACTCTACGGACTGAAGGTGCTGCAAGACCAGATACAGGACAACAAGCATAACTACACAAGGTTTCTTGTGGTGGCCAATCCCAACAAGGCCGACTTCCTCCGTCCGCTTGAGAAGGCCAACAAGTCGAGCATCGTATTTCATGTGGCTCACGAGGAAGGCTCGCTGTCGAAGGTGCTGACAATTCTCTCGTTCTATGGCATCAATCTGACGAAGATACAGTCGTTACCGGTAATCGGTTGTGAATGGGAATATCTGTTCTATGTCGACCTGACGTTCGAAAATCTGACACGCTATCGTCAGAGCATCGATGCAATAATTCCGCTGACACGATCGCTCAGGATACTGGGAGAATACGAAGCGTGCTAAGCACGCAATGAGGAATGTTGAGTTTTGAATTTTGAATTGGTTGCGGCAGAGCCGCAATGAAGAGTTTATAAATTTGGAATTTCATAACTTAAAAATCAAAACTCTATAATTCCTAATCGCTGAAGGCGACTAATTCAAAACTCAAAAATCAAAATTCAAAACTATGAAAATACAACCCGCCGACCGACTTTCGTTGGTTCAAGAATATTACTTCTCGCGCAAGCTCAAAGAGGTTGCCAAACTGAATGCAGAGGGACAGGACATCATTTCCCTCGCTATAGGATCGCCCGACATGCCACCGTCGAAGCAGACTATCGACAAACTATGTGAGGTGGCATCAAAGCCCGAGGCGCATGGCTATCAGCCCACAATGGGTACGCCGGAGCTACGTGAGGCAATGGCGGGATTCTACAAGCGCTGGTATGATGTCGACGTTGACCCTAAGACCGAGGTGCAACCGCTCATAGGTTCGAAGGAAGGCATTCTGCATGTGACACTGGCTTTTGTCAATCCAGGCGAACAGGTGCTGGTGCCCAATCCGGGTTATCCTACCTACACTTCGTTGAGCAAGATTCTCGGTGCCGAGATTGTCAACTACAATCTGCGTGAGGACAACGGATGGCAGCCCGACTTTGACGAACTGGAGAAGATGGACCTCTCGCGTGTGCGACTGATGTGGACCAACTATCCTAATATGCCTACCGGTGGCAACGCCCGTCGCGAGACCTACGAACGACTCGTCGCATTCGCCAAGAAGCACAACATCGTTGTAGTGAACGACAATCCCTACTCGTTCATCTTGAACGACAACCCGATGTCGCTGCTGCAGGTGCCTGGCGCAAAGGACTGCTGCATTGAGTTCAACTCGATGTCGAAGAGCCACAACATGCCGGGTTGGCGTGTGGGAATGTGTGTATCAAACCCCACTTTCATCTCGTGGATATTGAAGATAAAGAGCAACATCGACTCTGGTACGTTCCGTGGAATACAGCTCGCAGCTGCCGAGGCTTACAATACCAACACTCCCGAATGGCACCGCGAGGCTAACATCACCACCTACCGTCGTCGTCGCGACATTGCCGAGCAGATAATGACCGAACTCGGATGTACGTTCGACCCCAATCAGGTGGGAATGTTCCTTTGGGGAAAGATTCCCGAGAAGTATAAGGATTGCGAGGAGCTTACCGAGCGTGTACTGCACGAGGCACGGGTGTTTATCACTCCGGGATTTATCTTCGGTAGCAACGGACAGCGATACATACGAATCAGTCTGTGCGCCAAGGACGAGAAAATCAAGGAGGCGCTGGAGAGAGTGAAGGGAATGAAATAAAAAAAGCCCTACCCCCCCCAGCCCCTCCCCCGTAGGGAGGGGAGTGATGTGCACAGCTAATAAAAAAATAGAGAGTATAAAGAAATAAGATAATAAGAAATACAATAATAACAAAATAAGCCTTACATACTACTCCCCTCCCTACGGGGGAGGGGCAAGGGGGTAGGGCTTCTAAATGATTACGACTATGGATTTAGAATTACAGCCATTAAACTTACCGAGTGACAACCCACGCCCATTCGTAATTGCCGGACCATGTTCGGCTGAAACTGAAGAGCAAGTAATGACAACTGCACAGCAGCTCAAGAAGCTTGGATGCAAGATGTTCCGTGCCGGTATATGGAAACCGCGTACCAAACCGGGTGGCTTCGAGGGCAACGGCGAGATGGCTTTGCCTTGGATGAAGCAGGTGAAGGAAGAGACAGGCATGCTCACAGCTACTGAGGTGGCAACTCCTGAGCACGTGGAACTGGCTCTGAAGTATGGCATCGACATATTGTGGGTGGGAGCGCGTACATCTGCCAACCCATTTGCCATGCAGGCACTTGCCGACAGCTTGAAGGGTGTTGACGTTCCGGTGTTCGTGAAGAACCCTGTCAATCCCGACCTTGAACTGTGGATTGGTGCTATGGAGCGAATCAATCAGGCTGGCGTAAAGCGTATGGCTGCCATCCATCGCGGTTTCTCAAGCTTCGACAAGAAGATTTACCGCAACCTGCCTATGTGGCAGATTCCAATCGAGCTGCGCCGCCGCATTCCCGACCTGCCTATCATCTGCGACCCGAGCCATATTGGCGGTCGACGCGAACTGATTGCTCCGCTTTGCCAGCAGGCTATGGACCTTGGCTTCGACGGACTTATGGTAGAGAGCCATTGCTCGCCCGACAGCGCATGGAGCGATGCCAAGCAGCAGGTTACTCCCGATGTGCTCGACTACATTCTCGGACTGCTCGTAGTGCGTTCGGAGACTGTCACCACTGAGGGCATTCACGAGTTGCGTAAGCAGATTGACGAACTCGACAACAGCTTGATGGAACTTCTTGCCAAGCGTATGCGTGTGTGCCGCGAGATTGGCCAGTACAAGAAGGAGCACAACATGACTATTCTTCAGACCGTACGCTACAACGAGATTCTCGACAAGCGTGGCGCACAGGGTTCACTCTGCGGTATGGATTCGGAGTTTGTCAAGGAAATCTTCGAGCACATACACGAGGAGTCGGTAAGACAGCAGATGGAGATAATTAATCAGAAATAAAAAGCGCTTCGCGAATTTTGAATTTTGAGTTTTGAATTTTGAATTATTCTCGGCTTCGCCTGCGATTTTGAATTTATGAGTTATGAATTCTCAATTCAGAAGTCGTCATTGGCGAGCAATTCAAAACTCAGAATTCAAAAACTCAAAATCGCCAACGGCGACCAATTCAAAATTCAAAACTCAAAATTCAAAACTCAAAAATGAAAATACTTGTTCTTGGTGCCGGCAAGATGGGCAGTTTCTTTCTCGACGTTCTCAGTTTCGACCATGAGACGGCTGTATACGAGAAGGATCCGAAGCGTATGCGCTTCACTTACAACTGCCAGCGTTTCACCACGCTCGACGAGATAAAGGAGTTCCAGCCGCAGCTCGTCATCAATGCCGTTACACTTAAATACACTATATCAGCCTTCAAGGAAGTGATGCCAGTGCTTCCCGACGATTGCATCATCAGCGACATATCGTCGGTGAAGACCAATCTGAAGGAATTTTACGAGCAGTCGGGACATCCATACGTCTCTACTCACCCGATGTTCGGTCCTACATTCGCCAACCTCGGACAACTCTCGGAGGAGAATGCCATCATCATTACAGAGGGCGACTATATGGGTCGCATATTCTTTAAGGACCTCTACGCACGATTGGGACTCAACATCTACGAGTACACCTTCGAGGAGCACGACAAGACCGTGGCATACTCATTGAGTACACCATTCGTCAGCACCTTCGTCTTCTCTGCCGTCATGAAGCATCAGGATGCGCCGGGCACAACATTCAAGCGCCATCTTCGCATAGCCAAAGGAGTGCTCAACGAGGACGACTATCTGCTTCAGGAAATTCTGTTCAACCCGTACACAAGCGGACAGGTGGCACAGATACGCGAAGAACTCGGCGAATTGATAGACATCATCGACAATAAGGATGCCAAGCGTATGAAGGCTTATCTCACAAAGATTCGCAACAACGTTAAGCAGGATATAGAAAATATATAATCCTCTATGAGTCTGTCGATACTTCTAATTTCCCTCTTCACATTTGTGGAACTCAACTGCGAGAACCTCTTCGACTGCCAGCACGACTCGTTGAAGAACGACATAGAGTTTCTGCCGGATGGAGCGTATCATTGGACACGTACTCGCTATTGGCAGAAGCTTGATAGGATAGGGCAGACCATCTTGTCGTGTGGCGAACAGCAAGTGACCAACCGATTATCAGAGGGAGGAGTGAATAATGGCAAGTCTTGGCAGTTGCCCGATATGGTGGCTCTGTGCGAGGTGGAGAACGACAGCGTGCTGCATGATTTGACACGGCGCAGCTTGTTGCGCAATGCCTGTTACGAGTATGTTATGACCAATTCGCCCGACGAGCGTGGCATCGATGTGGCGTTGATGTATTCGCCCTATTCGTTCAGATTGATAGATAGTCACAGCGTAAGAGTGAACCCTATAAAGGGAATGCGCCCCACTCGCGACATTCTGTATGCTTCGGGTGTGACAGCTTCGGGCGACACTCTGCATGTCATAGTGGCGCATTTGCCGAGCCGTCGTGGTGGCGAGAAGTATTCACGCCCGTTCCGTATGGCTGCTGCCAGACAGGTGGCGGCAGTGGTAGACTCAATATATAATAATGTGTCGGCAGTAGCAAAGATAATCGTTGCTGGCGATTTCAACGACTACAGCAATTCGGAGAGCTTACAGCTGTTGTGCAGCAAGCGTATGACCGAAGTGTCGCAAGGAGCCAAGGGATGCAATGGTGCCAAGGGAACTTATCGCTATCAAGGCTTGTGGGGTAGTCTTGACCACATACTTGTGAGTAGACCTTTGGCTGATATTTTAACAGAGTGTTATGTCAACGATGCCGAATTTCTGATAGAAAGAGACGAGAAATATGGAGGCGTGAAGCCGCGTCGCAATTATCTCGGACCTCGATATCTAAATGGTTTTAGCGACCATTTGCCTCTTGTTGCAAGGTTTCAGCAGTAAAGCGCATTGCTTACAAAACGAAAGTGTTTATGTGTAATTTTATTGCAAATCGTATATTAATGCGATTTTTTAGAACTAAATTGTTGGTAGTTATGCAAAATCTGATTACCTTTGCAGCAATAGATAGTGTTCGAGGATAGCTATTGTAGAAAATCGACCTGCCCCTACGATGAATTCAAGGCGATAGATATGAGACACTTTATGCGAGAAAATAAAAGAAATAGATAAAATAAGAAACAATATGCAAATGAAACATCAGTTAAGAAGCGCAGTGTGTACTGAAGGCCGCCGTATGGCAGGAGCTCGCGCTCTTTGGGTAGCCGCAGGTATGAAACATGAACAGTTTGGCAAACCCATTATTGCTATTGTCAACTCGTTCACACAGTTTGTGCCAGGTCACACACATCTGCATGAGATTGGACAGATTGTGAAGAAGGAAATTGAGAGTATGGGTTGCTATGCTGCCGAGTTCAACACCATCGCCATTGACGACGGTATTGCTATGGGACACGACGGTATGCTGTATTCTTTGCCGTCGCGCGACATTATCGCCGACTCGGTGGAATACATGGTCAACGCCCACAAGGCTGATGCTATGATTTGCATTTCCAATTGCGACAAGATTACTCCGGGTATGCTTATGGCGTCGATGCGCCTAAATATCCCTACCGTGTTCTGTTCGGGCGGACCTATGGAGGCTGGACGATGGAACGGCGAGAATGCCGACCTTATCACAGCTATGATCAAGGGTGCCGACAAGACTGTATCCGACGACGAACTGGAGAAGATAGAGAAGTGCTCGTGTCCGGGATGCGGATGCTGCTCGGGCATGTTCACAGCCAACTCGATGAACTCTCTTACCGAGGCTATCGGTATGGCTCTGCCAGGCAACGGCACTATCCTCGCAACTCACAAGAACCGTATCGAACTCTTCAAGGCTGCTGCACGCCAGATTGTGAAGAATGCCTTCGCCTACTATCAGGACGGCGACGAGAGCGTGTTGCCGCGCAGCATAGCCACTCGCGACGCTTTCCTCAATGCCATGACTCTCGACATTGCCATGGGTGGCAGCACCAACACCGTGCTCCACTTGCTCGCTATCGCTCAGGAGGCTGAGACCGAATTCACAATGGCTGACATCGACCGCTTGAGCCGTCACGTGCCTTGCCTGTGCAAGCTCTCGCCAAACACCCAGAAGTATAGCGTACAGGAGTGCAACCGTGCAGGTGGCATTCTCGGAATATTGAACGAGCTGAACCGTGGCGGACTGATTCACGGCGACGTGAAGCGAGTAGACGGAATGACGCTTGACGAGGCTATGGCTGAATACGACATTACAGGCGAAAGCATTTCTGCCGAAGCCGACCGTATTTATCACAGCGCACCGGGCAGAAAGTTCTCTACACAGATGGGTAGCCAGGATGCCCAGTGGGAGTCGCTCGACGCCGACCGTGAGAACGGTTGCATCCGCTCGCTCTCTCATGCCTACACTAAGGATGGCGGACTGGCTGTACTCTTCGGCAACATTGCCCAGGACGGATGCGTGGTTAAGACAGCAGGTGTCGACCCGTCAATATGGAAGTTCAGCGGTCCTGCCAAGGTGTTCGACTCACAGGAGGCAGCTTGCGAGGGCATCCTCGGTGGCAAAATCAAGAGTGGCGACTGCGTTGTCATCACTCACGAGGGTCCGAAGGGCGGTCCGGGTATGCAGGAGATGCTCTATCCTACATCTTATATCAAGAGTATGCACCTCGGCAAAGAGTGTGCACTCATCACCGACGGACGTTTCTCGGGCGGTACGTCAGGACTCAGCATCGGACACATCTCGCCTGAGGCTGCAGCTGGTGGCAACATCGGTAAGATAAAGGATGGCGACATCATTGAGATAGACATCCCCAACCGTTCAATCAACGTGAAGCTCAGCGACGAGGAACTTGCAGCACGTCCGCAACAGCCGCTGACACGCGACCGCCATGTAAGCAAGGCATTGCGAGCATACGCCCAGAGTGTAAGCTCGGCAGATAAGGGTGGAGTGAGAATAATCTAAAAAACGAAGCCCTACCCCCGGCCCCTCCCCCGTAGGGAGGGGAGTGGTATGCTTTGTAGCTGACAAGGGGGCTGATGCGATGATGATTGACTGATAATATAATGTGAGAGAAATAAATAAGTGTAATAATAAAAATTCCCCGACGGTGGGGCTTTACAATATGGAACAGATTACAGGAGCAGAAGCCTTGATGCGCTCTCTCAAGAACGAGGGCGTTAAAACCATCTTCGGCTATCCCGGCGGAGCTATAATGCCGGTGTTTGATGCTCTCTACGACTATACGAGAGGAGAGAAGAAAGCTTTCGACCATATACTCGTGCGTCATGAACAGGCGGCTGCACATGCAGCTGAGGGTTTCTCGCGCGTTAGTGGTGAGGTAGGAGTGTGCTTGGTTACGAGCGGTCCGGGCGTTACCAACACTTTGACAGGTGTTGCCGATGCCATGATTGACTCTACGCCTATTGTCGTCATTGCCGGACAGGTGGGCGTGAGCGCACTTGGCACTGACGCTTTTCAGGAGGTCGACCTCGTAGGTTTGGCTCAGCCTATCAGCAAATGGAGCTATCAGATACGTCGTCCCGAGGATATAGCATGGGCCATAAGCCGTGCATTCTACATTGCACGCACAGGTCGTCCGGGACCGGTCGTAATCGACTTCCCCAAGAGTGCACAGGTGAGCACATGCGAGTGGCAGCCGGCCAAGGTTACGTCGGTACGCAGCTACGACCCTTATCCAAAGATTCAGGACGACCATGTGGCAGCAGCAGCCCAGCTTATCAACAATGCCAAGCGTCCGTTGGCGCTTGTAGGTCATGGAGTGGAATTAGGTGGAGCGCAGAACGAACTCGTAGAGTTTCTTGAGAAAGCCGATATTCCGGCTGCACGCACCTTGTTAGGCTTGTCGGCTTTGCCGTCCGACCATCCGCTCAACGTCGGAATGCTTGGCATGCACGGCAGCTATGCTCCTAACGTAATGACCCAGCAGGCAGATGTTATTATAGCCATAGGTATGCGTTTCAGCGACCGTGTTACTGGTCGTCTCGACACATACGCCAAGCAAGCCAAGATAATACATCTCGACATTGACAATGTAGAGATTGACAAGAACGTGAAGACCGACGTGTCGGTAGTAGGCGACTGCAAGATGTCGTTGCCTGCCATCACCCGACTGCTCAACAAGAACGAACATACCGAGTGGATTGAAAGTTTCAAGCCTTATCTACAGCAGGAGACCGAGAAGGTCATCGAGCCAGCCATTCATCCTAAGGAAGGACCGCTGCTCATGGGCGAGGTAGTGAATGCCGTGGCTGAGGCTACCGATGGCGAGGCTGTTCTGGTTAATGATGTCGGACAGAACCAGATGTTCTCGTGCCGTTATTTCAAGTACAAGCGCAAGCTGAGTGTAGTCACAAGTGGCGGACTCGGCACAATGGGATTCGGACTTCCTGCAGCCGTAGGAGCTACATTCGGTGCTCCCGACCGCACTGTCTGCCTCTTCACAGGCGACGGCGGTTTCCAGATGAGCATTCAGGAACTTGGCACCATTATGGAGCAGCAGGCACCGGTCAAGGTGATACTGATGAACAACAACTACCTGGGCAACGTGCGCCAGTGGCAGGACATGTTCTTCAATCATCGCCAGTCGTTCACCAAGATGCTCAATCCCGACTATCGTCAGATATGCAGCGGCTATCATCTCAACTACGATGTGGTGATTGACCGTGGTGACCTTCATGCTGCCATCGACAAGATGCTCGCCACTCCCGGTCCGTACATCCTCGAATGTGCCATTAAGGAGGAGGACAACGTGCTGCCGATGACACCTCCCGGAAAGAGCGTTGACGAAATGCTGCTTGAGATAAATATTTAGTGTTAGTTAATAATTAAAGAAAAATGGAACTATATACATTGCTGGTTTACTCGGAAAACATAGCTGGTATACTGAATCAGATTACCGCTGTGTTCACCCGTCAGCAGGTCAACATAGAGAGTCTGAACGTTTCGGCTTCGAGCATAGAGGGAATACATAAGTATACCATCACGGCATGGAGCGACGAGGAACAGATAATTAAGATAACCAAGCAGATAGAGCGCAAGATTGACGTTATCAAGGCCGACTACTATCTCGACAACGAGCTTTTCATCCATGAGATTGCCATCTACAAGATTTCAACACCGGTGATGATGGAGAACCCGGAAGTGTCGCGCGTGATACGTCGAAGCGGTGCGCGTATGATGGAGGTCAACCCCACATACGCCACAGTACAGATAGCAGGACTTACTGATGACGTGCAGAACCTCTTCAATGCCCTCAACTCCTTCGGATGTCTGCTGCAATACTCACGCTCGGGCCGTATTGCCGTGACACGTAGCATGGACGAGCCTGTGTCGGAGTATCTGCATAAGAATAAGAATATGTAAAAACAACAAGCCCTACCTCCAGCCCCTCCCCCGAAGGGGGAGCGGTACGTGGGGCTTTTATCAATCTATCTTTATGAATCTACTAAGCAAAATCGGAAGCTACGACTTCCTCGTGGAACCATTCCACTGTGATTTCTCCAATCACATCTTTATCGGACACTTGGGCAATCATCTGCTCAATGCCGCCGACTTCCACTCCAACGAGCGAGGCTACGGCATGGACTATCTCAACACCGTACACAAGACATGGGTGCTATCGCGCTTCGTAATGGAGATGAACGAGATGCCCGAAGCCTACGACCGCATCACCATCGACACATGGGTGGAGAATGTCATGAAGTTCTTCACAAGCCGCAATTACGCCATCCGCAACAAGGAGGGCAAGGTGTATGGCTACGGACGCAGTATCTGGGCAATGATTGATACCGACTCGCGTCAGCCCGTAGACATTCTGCAGGAGCGCGACGGACTCATCACGAAGTATATCGAAACCGAGAAAGAGTGTCCCATCGAACCGTTCAAGCGTGTCAAAGTGGCTAAGACTGCCGAGTGCATACACCACGTGGAGACTCACTACAGCGACGTAGACGTGAACGGCCACATCAACTCCGTGAAGTATATAGAGCACATCCTCGACATGTGGACCGTCGAATGGTACAAGACCCATCGTCTGAAGCGCCTCGACATAGCCTATGTAGCTGAATCGTACTTCGGCGACACGCTCCACTTCTCAGTAGAGCGACGCTCCGACGAGGAGTGCGACATATTGGTGCAGAAAACTTCCGACGAGTGCCCCGAAATGAAGGAAGTGTGCCGATGCAAACTTACATTTGCTAAGAAATAATAGGAATATCCTCAAATCGAGTAGCAGGAAAAGCAAAATGTGCTTACCTACTACTCGATTTTTTTTGTAGCTATAGTCATAATTGAAAAATAGTTTAACCTCCAATCGGTCATTAGAAAAAACTTTAACTAAAACTCCCAACATCTATAATTATCTAAAAATTTTGCTTTTTGAATTTATTGTTGTAGATTTGCGGTGAGATATGTTTTAACTAATAAATGTGATTATGTCAAAGATTAAGGAAAACGGCATACTCTCCGGTCACACTGGGAGGTTTGTATATAGAGAATTGAATGGTAAGCAGGTGGTGCAGTCGATGCCATCACATTATCGTGATGCAAATACTGATGCGCAAAAGAAGCAGAGAAGCGGCATGAGAAACATACTTGCTTACTACTCTAAGTTTGCAGAAGAAAGCAATTAGGCTAAATAATCAAGGTAAAAACTATGATTGCTAAAGACTGTTTCGTACCTTTGTTGTAAAAAGGTAGAATCGGTCTGTCGAAGAGGTAAACCAA
>OLGY01000574.1_pt1 | contig 24275 bp, 15 predicted proteins | sample 1605951 | NCBI WGS metagenome assembly OLGY01 (sample SAMN03283280) | human gut metagenome | biome: human-associated habitat; material: feces | host: Homo sapiens | place: Peru | collected 2012
GAGTTGGCATAAAAAGAGCGGGCAGGCTGTTCGATATTATCGGACAGCCTGCCCAATGGTCTAAAAACTCCATCCCCATTTGGCTCACTTGTTGGTCTTAATCGCCTCGATATATGCCTTCGCATAACGACTCAATAACATATTTTTTCGTCTCACTATCCCAATTCGCATCTTGCAATTCATCTCAAGCGGTCTGGCAATGATATTTTCTCCATTTAATTTTTGATCAAGCACACCGGAACTTACCGTAAATCCATTCAATCCGATAGCAAGATTAAACAGTGTTGCCCTGTCTCGCACTTGAATATTCTTCGGAAAATCTAAAACACTTAAAAACTCTTCCGAAAAATAAAATGAATTGCGCTCACCTTGTTCAAAGACAAGATATGGATATGGCTTCAAATCTTCTATTGTTAAGCTCTCCTTTTTTGCCAACGGATGCTCTTTACTTATGAAAACATGCGGATTGGCAACGAATAATTCTTCAAAGATCAATTCATTTTTCTTTAAAAGTTTTAAAAGCACATCTTCATTATGTTCTGATAAATACAGAATCCCCAGTTCGCTTTTTCCTTGTGCAACATCGTCTATAATCTCACCCGTCTGAGTCTCCCGCAAGATAAAGCTGTATTTTTCAACATTATACTGATTGATCACATCTACAAATGCATTTACCGCAAATGAATAGTGCTGGCAGGATACAGAAAATTTCGGCACTCTTTTTTCTTCATTTCCAAAATGTTCTTTCATGATGTCTGCCTGTTCCAAAAGCATGCGGGCATAGGATAATAATTCTTCCCCTTCGCGTGTCACAACCACACCTTTATTGGAGCGTACAAATGCTGTCACACCCATTTCCTTTTCCAGATTATGAATAGCATTGCTTAAACTCGGCTGTGAAATAAATAATTGTTCTGCTGCTTCTGTGATATTTCCACATTCAGCGACTGTCACAAGATATGTTAATTGTTGTAAAGTCATGCGTCACTTCCTCTTTTCTTTCCTGACATCAATAAAAGCACCGGCAAAATATTGATTTTGCTAAAATATTTCTACGCCAGATTTCCCGGACCAAATCCTTGTGGAAACAACTCACGCAAAGTATAAACATCGTAATGCGCTTTGTCCAATGCAAGTATCACCTGAAATGTATCCGGATTGCAGAATTCCATCATGACCTGTCTGCACACTCCGCAAGGCGCTACGTATTCTGTCAGAATTCCTTCCTTTCCACCAACAATACAAATTGCATCAAATTCGTGCACACCCTCACTGACTGCCTTGAAAAATGCAGTGCGTTCCGCACAGTTCGTTGGTGTAAATGCTGCATTTTCAATATTACATCCAGTATACATCGTTCCATTTTTTGCCAGCAATGCTGCCCCAACTTTAAAATTGGAATACGGCGCATAAGAAAATTTTAGTTGCTCGATTGCAGTGTCGATTAACTTCTCGATAACCTGTTTTTCCATTTGGTTTTCCTCCAGATAAAATAATGATATACAAAGTATATCTCCAATACAGCTTTGCTGTCAATTTGGGGAGGCCATTTGGAATCTTTTTCAATATAAAGATTCCAATATCCTTCTCCACCATCTCCTGCTCAGCTTCGTCGGGTGAACCCGACTCCAATTCGCTGGATTGCATAGTCTTTTTCTTGCTTTATAGTGTATCGTCATTAAAATAAATAGAATGACAGAAAGATTCACTTTTCTGACACCTTTTGTATCTACACATCTCGCTTATTCACTATTGCAGATAACTTTGTAGCAGCTGTTGTATCTGCACTACCTTGATATTCGCTGTTGCAGATGCTCTTTTTTAGACCATTGTATCTGCAACTTGCTTTTCTTTGAACTTGCAGATACTTTTCAGCCTGCCTAGCATGTATAATTGCATCTACATCCCACGTTTTCTATGATATGAGGATGCTTCCCATCAAAATTGTGCATCCTTAACTTGCTATTTCTATAACTTGCAGATACCTCCTACAGAAATTTTGCATCTTCAAATTCCAAAAATCCATTATCGCAGATACCCCTGCAATATCCTTCGCTTTCTATTTTCTTCACAACCTGCGCCGTTACACGACTTGCGAAAAAATTGATATAAGAAATTCGTGCGAATATGGAGTGAGGTAAGAAACAGTTAGAGGCTCAACATTTATGTTAAAGAATTTAAGGGAGTTGTTTGAACTGCTCCGCAGCGAGTTTGACCGCAACTTCTTTGTTTTTAATAAATGTTGAACCTCTTATCTGATTCTTACCTCATGGAATCTGAGCAAGAATTCTTATATCAATTTTTCGCAAGGACCGTGTAAGTCGAGACCAAGTGAATCAAATAGAACCTTAAATCCACCCAAACCTCTCACACGTCTTATATATCCCATCTTTCACATTTTCATCTGCAACATAATCTGCCTTTTCTTTCAACGCCTCGCATCCGTTTCCCATTGCAACTTTGAAAAATCTTTCATCAAACATATCCAGATCATTGTAATCATCTCCGAATACAACCACATTTTCCGGTGTGCCTCCTGCATAGGAAAGCATCTTCAAGATTCCTTCTCGTTTTGCATCCGGCTGGAACATAAGATATTCTTTTTCAAATCTCAGATGTCCGACCTTTTCCTTTGTCGTAAGGCGTTCTTCTTCCGCTTCCGGAATAGATACATACATTTTGTAGATGGTCTTTGTCTCGTCCGGGTCAAAATCCGGATTAATAATATAGACACTTGGTTCTTTTCTCATGCCGGCCTGCTCATGAAACAAAAAATCGGCGGCATATACTTTATTGGAATCATCAATTGCAGTATAAATTCCGTATCCTAATTCTCTTGCCTGGTCATAAACAGCCTTTGCATTTTTATAATTTAAAGGGTGATTTTCTTTCAACTCTCTGTCATATATAATGCCATGACCACCATTACACACCATGTGTTTGAAACCATTATCTTTTCTAAAATGTTCTGCTTTGTAGCAGGCACGTCCTGTCGCGATTGCAACAAAATGTCCTGCCTGCTGTAATTTTTTCACCGCTTCGGCGGCAGATGGAACAATCTGTCCGGTCTTTCTGTCCGTCAATGTTCCATCAATATCGAAGAAAATATATTTTTTATTCAAACGGATACACCATCCCCCACTGATTTCTGATTGAAGTCAACGTTTCCATAACATCTCGGACAATCGCAAGATTTTCCTCTCCACCATTATTCCATACATAGTTTTGCATATCTGCCACTTCATATTGAAGTGCTTTTGTTGAATCTCCCTCTTCAATCACTTCTGTCTTTCCTGTTTCTGTGTATGTAATCGTTGCTTTTGCAGCTCTTGGATAATCGTAAATTTCAATAAATCCTTTTTCTCCTGCTACGACACCACGTTTTGGCTGTTTTGCACGCATTGTAAGTGCCATGACCGCCATCTCGCCATCCGGGTTTTTCAAAAGAATTCCGCTTGTCTCATCTACACCGGTCTCAAAATAATTTGCTGTTGTAAGTACTACATTTGGCTTGCTCTTCATAAAGAATCTTGCAAATGATGTCGCATACACACCGATATCGAGAAGCGCGCCTCCTGCCAGCTCTTTCGAGAAGAAACGATTTGTCACATCATATTCTTTACAACTTCCAAAGTTTACCTGCACCATCTTTACATCACCGATTGCCCCTTCGGAAATCATTTCTTTTAACTTCTTATATAAAGGCATATGCAACAATGTCATACCATCGCAAATTACAAGACCTTTTTCTTTTGCAATCGCAACACATTCTTCCAACTGTCGGCTGTTTACAGTAATCGATTTCTCACAGAAGACATGTTTTCCTGCTTTCACTGCCTGCAATAAAAATTGATAATGTAAATTGTGTGGTGTTGCTATATAAACAATATCTACATTTGGGTCAGCAATCATTTCATCCGCACTTCCATATGCTTTTGTCACTTGAAATTCCTCGGCATATTTTTGTGCACCTTCTAATGTTGTGTCACATACTGCATAAATTTCTCCATTTACTGCATTCAATGCTTCTCCCATCTCATGCGCAATCCAGCCAGTTCCTAAAATACCCCAATTTAATTTTTTCTGTTCCATATTTATCCTTCTTTCTATTACCTATTTCAACTATCTTTCACATTTCCAATTAACGAAATTTATTTTTAATTTCACTATGAAATGATTCTTTTTTCATCACACTTTTTCTATCTATAAAGTTTAAAAACTTCTTCTTTTCCTGCGATAATCGCTCCGGAAGCTTTCTTATAGAAAAGCCCATGTCCGACAATCCCGCTCATTCCATTCAACTGTGCATCCAATTTCTCGATGTCCGGTCTTTCTGCGAATTTTGCCTCCATCAGATAATTGCCATCATCCGTTATCGTAAGTCCGGTTTTATTTGTACACATACGCTCTGTCACTTTCGCACCTGACAATTCCAATTGCTTTTTCACATAAGCTCTCGCACATGGGAGCACTTCTACCGTCACAGGGTAATCAAATGGTAACTGTTCGTAATATTTCGCTTCATCTGCAAGAAGTATATATTTTTCTGCCATATCAGCCACCAGCTTTTCTCTTGTATGAATCCCTCCACAGCTTTTTAATGCATTAAATTCATAATCCAACTCGTCACATCCGTCAAATGCAATATCGATTTTCTCTGTCATTGCAAGTGGCACAACCGGAATCTGATATTGCCTGCAAAGCTCTTCTGTATTCATCGAAGGAGTAACCGCCTGAACTTGTTTTTTTGACTTTGCCAGTTCTTCAATCAGAAAAGCTACCGTGCTTCCGCCTCCAAGCCCCACGACCATTCCATCTTCTATCATATTTGCTGCTGCAACCGCACATTTTTTCTTCACGTTATTGCTCCTCCTTCAATGGTTTTTTCAAAATCGCAAGTATCACACATCCAATAATCGAACCTGCCAAAATAGATGCCGCATACATAAGTGGGTGTCCGATTGTCGGCAATACGAAAATTCCTCCATGTGGTGCACGAAGTGTACATTCAAAGAACATGGATAATCCTCCTGCCACCGCTGAACCAACAATACACGCTGGAATCACGCGAAGCGGATCGCTTGCTGCAAACGGAATCGCACCTTCTGAGATAAAGGACAGCCCCAACAAATAATTGACAAGTCCTGATTCTCGTTCTTTTTTTGTAAAACGATTTTTGAAAAATGTTGTACAAAATGCGATTGCAAGAGGAGGAACCATTCCACCCGCCATAACAGATGCCATAATTTCAAAGTTGCCTTCTGCCAACTGTGATGTTGCAAATACATAAGAAGTTTTATTTACCGGACCACCCATATCAACTGACTGCATTCCTGCGCAAATTGTTCCAAGTAATACTCGGCTTGTTCCGTTCATGCTGTTCAATGCCCCTGTCAGCGCATCATTGATCATTCCCATAAATGGATTGATTAATGTTGTTACTACTGCGCCGAGCAAAATTCCCGCTACCGGATAGATAATCATCGGGCGAATACTATTTAAACTCTGTGGTATTTTTTTCGTAATTTTTTTCAGTCCAAGTACGACATATCCTGCTGCAAATCCAGCAAACAATGCCCCTAAAAATCCGGCATTCACATCACCGCCCGCCGGATTTGCAAATGTGCATCCTGCTTTTGCAACTAAACCTGCCACAAAACCAACCGCAAGTCCCGGACGATCTGCAATGCTCATTGCAATATATCCTGAAAGAACCGGCAGCATCATTCCAAATGCATATTCTCCAATTGTCTTAAAGTAAGCTGCTATCGGTGTATTTTTACCAAAATTCGATGGATCGATACTGTAATCATCTAAAAGAAATGCGATTGCAATCAATATTCCTCCACCGATAACAAACGGAAGCATGTGGGAAACACCATTCATCAAATCCTTATAGATTTTTCTTCCAATTCCTTCTTGCTCCGTATCTTCTTCCTTTTGTTCTTTACTATCGTGGTGATATATCGGAACAGTTCCGTCAATTACCTTTTTTATTAACTCTTCTGGTTTGTGAATTCCATCCGCAACTTTTGTGATTAAAACTCTCTTTCCGTCAAATCTTGAAAGGTCTACGTTTTTATCTGCTGCAATGATAATTCCATCTGCTTTTTCAATCTCTTCTGTTGTTAATACATTTTTTGCACCATCGGCTCCCTGCGTCTCAACTTTGACCGGAATACCAATTGCCTTTCCTTTTGTATCCAGACTTTCTGCCGCCATAAATGTATGTGCAATTCCGGTTGGGCAGGCTGTGATTGCAAGTACCCGATATCCTTCCTTATCCTGATTCTTAGCCTGTTCCTGCTCATCTAGCATCTGTTCTTTTTTATCAACAATCTTTAAAAATTGCTCAACACTTTTTGCCTGGATCAATTCTTCACGAAAACTATCATCCATCAGCATCGTCGACAGTCTCGCCAACGCCTGTAAATGCTCATTTGCTCCATTTTCAGGCGCTGCTATCATGAAAATTAATTTCACCGGTTCGCCATCTAAGGAATCATAATCAACTTCTTCCTTCAACACCATTGCTGCAAGTCCCGCCCTTTTTACTGCTGCATTTTTTGCATGTGGTATTGCAATTCCTTCTCCGATTCCTGTTGTTCCCTCTTCTTCTCTCTCCAATACTCCTTTTAAATACTGCTTTCTATCTGTCAGATTTCCCGATTTTTCCATTAATATCGTCATTTTTTCAATGATATCTCTCTTGTCAGCAGCCTTCATGTCAAGCGCAATCGACTGACTGTTTAGCAACTCTGTGATTCTCATATAATTACCCTTATACCTTTCCACCATTTTCTTTAAGCGTAACAAATTTACATCAAACAAATAATCGCGATATTTATTTTCTTGTCTTGAATTATAGCATGTAAATAATTTTCGCCAATGCTTATTTTATGTGAAAATCATTTTTATAAGAAACCAACAAATTTCACGTTTCATTTTTGTGCAAAATGAAATTTAAATTATACAAAACGAATGAAAAGGTCATGAAATGTTTTTGCTTTTTTCCTCTATCGAAAAAAGCAAAAACATTTCATGACCTTTTCATTGCCATCTTATATATCACACTTTTTCATCAGCCATCAGATTTTCACATTCACTCAACCTGGTGTAACTCTGTTCCTGTCCTACCGTAAGAAACAAATACAAAATTTCTATCACTGTCATCGCAGAAACTCTGGAAAAACAGAATTCATTCATAAATAATTTTTCTCTGGTTGCCGTCTGTATGTGATAATCCACTTCTTTTGCAATGGTTGAGTTTGGGTTGTTCGTGATTCCGATTATTGTTGCTCCGCTTTTTTTCGCTACCCGTATCATTTTTACAACCTGTTTGGATTCACCTGAATTCGAAATTGCAATCTGTACGTCTTCTTTTCCAAGTGTCATCGCAAAAGATAACTGTGTCTCCCATATAGAACCGGCCATAGACGCAATTCCTATCTCATTTAATTTATATGCTCCATCCAGTGCAACCGGAATTGTATTACCAACTGCAACAAACTGAACCATTCGTGCATGTTGAATTTTATCCAGAATTACATTCAACAGTTTCTCATCGAGCAGCGATACTGTCTGTTTCATCTCCTCGATTTTATTTGCAAGAATATTTTGCAAAGACTGTCCGATATCTTTTCGGGAAATATCATTCGACACTTGAACCTCGCTATCTCCCATAACAAGTTCTTTCGCCAGACCTATTTTTAAATGGTGAAATCCATCAACATCACATTTCTTACAAAAACGCGATACGGTAGCGACACTTGCTCCACTTGCATCTGCCAGTTCTCCAATCGTCATATTAATCACTTCTTTATAATTTTGAAGAATATAGCCCGCAATTTTTTTCTCCTGCTCAAAAAAACTGTCATAACGTATCTGTATCGTATCCAAAACCGATTGTTGATTTTCCATGAATGATTCCTCCGCGAAAATTATTTTCATATGTATTTACATGATATCTCACTTTGATAATTTTGACAATGCTTGGATGTTATTTTGTTTTTCTAATACGGATAATCATCCCTGCCAGAAAGAACCGTGTAAGTCGACTCCAGTGTATCAAATAGCAATCCCCGCCAACTGCCAGAACGCTACCGCACTCGCAGCCGCCACATTCAACGAATCGACTCCATGCGTCATCGGAATCTTCACGGTATAATCACAATCGGCAATGGTCTCGGTTGCCAGCCCATCACCTTCTGTTCCAAGTATAATTGCCAGCTTTTCTTCTTTCATAAGCTGCTCATTATCAATTCGGACAGAATTATCGCTAAGTGCAAGGGCGGCTGTCTTGAATCCCATCTTGCGGAGAATATCAATTCCTTCTTCCGGCCAGGAACAAGAGTTATTCACAAATGTCCATGGAATCTGGAAAGTTGTTCCCATACTGACACGAATTGCCCTCCGATAAAGTGGATTACTGCATCCGGACGTAAGCAGGATTACATCAATATTCATCGCCGCCGCAGAACGGAAGATTGCACCGACGTTCGTCGGATTCATTACATTTTCTAAAATAGCAATCCGTCGTGCATCCTTACAGATGTCTTCTACTTTCGGCAAATCTCTGCGATGCATTGCGCACAACATTCCTCTTGTAAGCTGAAATCCTGTAAGCTGCGTTAACACTTCAGATTCTGCTGTATAAATCAGAATTTCATTCAACTGTTCTTCACTCAGTCTTTCTATGATACATTTCGCTTCCCCTGCAATCTGTTTTTTCTCAACCAACGCAGAAATCGGAACATACCCTGCGTCCAGTGCCCGTTCAATTACCTTTGGACTTTCTGCAATAAAAATTCCTTCTTCCGGTTTATCACGATTCAAAAGCTGTGCCTCTGTCTTTCTTGCATAAATATCTAACTCCGGTGCTTCAAACTCTGTAATCTCAATAATATTTACCATCTAATTTTCTCCCCGATGATTCAAGTGTAATACTTTTCTGACCTGGTATTTCATCTCTGCCAGATATTCCCGAAACATATTGTTCGGCATGTAAAATGCAGACGAATCTGCCGCTATTCCATATATATTTTCTATTTTTTGATTTTTTGCAATCTGCAATGCCCGATATACATGAAAATTATTTGTCACAAGTCCGATTGTTGCTTTCTTTTTTATATATTTCATGCTGTTGGCAATATTTTGCTCTGTAGTCTTAGACTTGTCTTCCTTGATAATCCTATCTGATGACATGCCCTGCTCGATCAGATACTTTGCCATTCCTTCCGCTTCTGAGTACGGCTCATTATATCCCTGTCCGCCGGATACAATACAAATCGTCTCCGGATTTTCATTCATATATTCCAAAGCCTTGTCCAAACGATATTTGAGCACAATGCTTGGACCGCTTTCTTTTACCTGTGCACCAAGTACAATAATATAATCCAGATTTTCTTTTTCTTCTGTCGCTAAGCTACTGATAATACATCCTTCTACAATAATAAATGATGCCATCCCAAGTGCAAAAATAAGCAATATAATCCCACGTGCAACCATTGGAATCTTGTCCCATATTCCACAGTAAATTCCGATTCCCATCATAAGAAAAATGAGCGCCATCCCAAACCAGACAAGGAAAAATTTTGTTCCGGACCGAGTTGCCTGTATCATAATTCCATACAGAAAGCACAGTACTCCAAGTACTCCTAATATCCCTGCTATTATACTTTTTATCATGTTTTTTCCCTTTATTTTAAGCTTTCGCCCCAAGTATAACCTGAATTAAATTTTTATCCAGCATTATCGTCCGATTCCATGGATTTAAAATAATACCTTGGATTTCCTCTACTTGAAGCACTGTTTCAAACAATTTGTCTATATCTGTTAAAAATGTAGACTTCACACTGTCTCCACCTTTTAATTCTTCTTCAAAACTTGTAAATGCCGTCCACCAGCTCTGTCCATCCGATGTCTGAACCGCCTGGATTTGAATTTGTTCCGGCCCCTTCGGTGGCTCTACCGCCAGAATCACCTGTCCTTTTTCTTTCATTCGTCTGCGGATCACAGTCAATGTATGTGCCAGCATTTCCTGCGTACTTTCTTTTTGCAATCCTAAAATTGCTTCCTCAATTTTCTCATTTCCCTGTAATCCCTCATCTACCTTTGAATTATCCTGCTTTATCATATTACTTCCTTTCTCTTTCTATTCATTGCGCTTAACAAAAAACTTATCGTATTCTCTATCATTTTGTATTTTATATCATTTTGCCTGTGCTTCCCGCATCATTCTCTCTCGTCCTTTTGCATGCACCTGCTTTCGTACAAAATAAAAACATATTACCTGCATTACGATTGTAAATAACCAGGATGCCGGATAAGAAATAAATAAAAATTTCAGTGATCTATGTTGTGGGAACAGCATAAATATCCACACAATTCTTGTTCCGACTGTACCGATAATAGATAAGATCATCGGCACACCTGAACGCCCCATTCCTCGCAGTGCTCCCGGGAACAAATCCATGATACCACACAAAAAATAAGTAACTGTAGTCATTGATAAAATTTCCAGACCGCACTGGATTACTTTCGGATCTTCCGTATAAACCTTCAATATTTCTGTTCCAAATGCATAAGAACCACAACCGAGGACTCCCGATATAACAACTGACAAAATCAGACAATTTATCAGCACCCGATCCATACGTTTATATTTTCCAACACCATAGTTCTGGCTTGTAAAGCTCATGCATGCCTGTGTCACAGCATTAACGGAAGCATATAAAAATCCCAGAATATTATTTGCTGCTGTATAACCGGCCATCGCTGTCGAACCGAAGGAATTGACGGATGACTGTAACAATGCATTTGAAAAGTTGATAACTGTACTCTGGATTCCGGCCGGAATTCCAACCTGAAAGATCTGTCTCAAGTATACTTTCTGAATTCTTAATTTAGAAAATCTCAATTGATAACAGCCCTCCGATTTATACAAACACCGAAGTACCAAAACACAGGATATTAACTGTGAAATGACTGTTCCGATTCCAACTCCGGCAACACCCATGTGGAAAATAATTACAAGGATCATATTTAATCCTGCATTTGCCACACCTGAAATAATTAAAAATACAAGCGGACGTTTTGTGTCTCCGACAGCTCTTAAAATGGCTGCGCCATAGTTATACAACATAAAAAATGGCATTCCGCAAAAATAAATTCTCATATAAAGAGTTGACAGCTCTATTACATCCGATGGCGTTCCCATCAGCCACAATGCCCATTTTGCCAATAACAGCCCTACTACTGCCATTATAATTCCGCTGATCAGGGCCAGTGTGATCGCTGTATGTACTGTTTCCGACATTTCCTTTTCCTTGCCGGAAGCATAAAATCTTGCAGCCAGTACATTTGCCCCAAGAGAGATTCCAATAAATAAATTGGTAAATATATTAATCAACGCTGTCGTTGAACCAACCGCAGCCAACGCCTGACTTCCACTAAATCGTCCGACAACAACTATATCTACCGCATTAAACATCAACTGCAAAATACCGGAAAGCATAAGTGGAAGTGAAAACGATATCAGCTTATCCATGATGGATCCATTACACATATCTATCTCGTATTTATTTTTCTTCACTGTTCTCCCTCATTTCTTTAACTTAAATTCCGTATTATATTATGGTACAAAAAATCAGTGAAAGCAAGTATGTGTGAAACATTGAATGAATTTATAAAAGGAGACATTGCATCGCCCCTTGCTTTGCAATATCTCCTTTTTTTCACCCGATTCCGCCAAGTAACGCTCCGGCTACCAATGCCAGAAATGCCAGTGGAACCAGTACATATTTTCCGACCGGGACAAACCATTTTCCAATCTTCTTATCCCTGCCTTTGTTTACTGCCTGCACAGCAAACTCTTCTCCTGCAATCCAGAAGAACATAATTGCTGATAACATTGCACCAAGCGGACAAATATAAATTGAAACCGCATCCATCCATCCTGAAACGATTCCCTGAATGAGCAGTGCAACAGCACATCCGATCACTGCGATCACACCAACTGCCGAGAATCTTTTTAATCCAAATTTTTCCTGTAATGTTGCTACCGGAGCTTCATACAGATTAACCAGTGAACTCATTCCGGCAAATAATACACAAAGATAGAAAATGATTCCTACAAGCTTACCGCCCGGCATTCCGTTAAATACGTTGATCAAATAGATAAACATAAGTCCCGGACCGCCTGAAGATAATTCAGCTCCGCCGACTGCCATCCCCGGAATAATCACAAATGCTGCGAGCAATGCCGCCATTGTATCAAAAATCGCTACATTTCTTGCAGAACTCACCAAATCCTCTTCCTCACTTAAATAAGAACCATATATCACCGTTCCGTTTCCTGCGATTGAAAGCGAGAAGAATGCCTGTCCGAATGCATATATCCATAACTTAATATCTAACAGGCCTTTTGGCTCGATTGTAAATATATAACGATAACCGGCTTCTGCTCCCGGCAATGTAAAAATATAAATTCCAAGCCCTAAAAACATGATAAACAAAAATGGCATCATAACTTTATTTGCCCGCTCAATTCCTCCTGCGATTCCAAATGCCATGATAACGGCTGTCACGATCACTGCAATCACCAGCCACAAATTGTTGCCAAAGACTTTTGCTGTACTTCCGAACATTCCACCGATTATGTCCATGTCCTGTCCCATTGCTGCAACTTTACCGGTCAATGCCAGAAACGCGTATTTAAAGATCCAGCCAACTACAACCGTATATCCAATCGCCAGTGCAAACGACCCAAGGACCGGCAAAACACCGATTATTTCTCCCGGCTTTCGCTTTCCTGTCCGCATCTGCGTACACGTTCCAAATGCTTTGATCGGTCCGCCTTTGGCTGCACGTCCCAATGCCATCTCTTCGATCACACCGGAAGAACCAATCAAAATTACAAATAAAATATATGGAATTAAAAATGTCATACCGCCCCAGTCAGATACCATATATGGAAATCTCCATATATTCCCCATACCGACTGCTGAACCGATACATGCTAAAACAAATCCTGTCTTACTCTTAAAACCATCCCTCTCATGACTTTTATGTTTCATCCTCTGTATCCTTTCTCGCCTGATTTGTAAGCACATGTCTTATTTTTCAATATCAATTTTCTGATCAAATCCTGTAAGACTGAACACATCAAAGACTTCGTCAGACACATTTATAATTTTAAATCCGTCCTTATTCTGCATCTTTTTGTATGCGGCAATTACTTGCCGCAGACCTGCTGATGAAATGTATTCAAGCTTTGCAAAATCAAATACAAGACTTGTGATCTCGTCTGTAAGCTTTGAAAGTTCTTCTTCTAACTGTGGAGCTGTCTGTGTATCCAGCCATCCTACAATCTCCATTGTTGTTTTCGTTCCATCTGTTTTACTAATAATTTCCATGAATTTTTCTCCTTAAATTAATCAAAAAATGCAAGTCTGTCCAGTGCCTCAATCGCACTTTCAAGATATCTGTCATCTGTAATAGGCCATTTGTAACCTAATCTGTAAAGAATCTGTGATGTAAATCTATTGCCGTAATCCAGCGTATAGATTTCATTTTCATTGTGTGACGTATATGCGATAAGACCTGAAACAGCATCGGAATCCTGCCCTGTTTTTGCAAATTCTTTTACTGCAGTCTCAAATTCCTCGTCTTTTACAATATCGATCTTAAATCCATGTTCACGCATTGCATAAATCAAATCTGACATAAAGATGTGATGGCTGTTGCATGCATGGAATACGGTAAATCTTCTATCTGTCTGTACCAGATTCAAAACTGCAAGTGCTGTAGAGTCGATTGGTGAAAATTCTGTCACTTCATGCATACTTCCTACCGGGAATTTTCCAACTGCTTTATAACCTCTCAGGCTTCGCAGGAAACCGTTTGTAATAAAGTTAATCTGGAATTCACCATCGGAATCTCTGCTCATAAGATTACCTACACGAATGATCTTTCCGTCAAGACCATCGGCAACCGCTTCAAGTACAGCTCTTTCTGCAATAAATTTTGTACGGATATATTCGTTTGTAATGTTCTGTCCGATGTACAAATCATTTTCACAGAAAACTCTCGACATCGGCGGTACGCCGTCTGACCCTTCACCACTGACAGAGACTGTTGATATCTGAATCAGTCTACGTGCATTATTTTTACATAAATCAATCAGATTTTCTACTCCTATTACATTTATTTTTTCAAGAATATCGCCTGCCGCAAAATGTTTTACACACGCTGCACAGTTAATTAATGTCTGGAATTTGTATTCTGCTAATCTGTCGACATCTTCTTTGGATGTAATATCTCCATCCACACATACGATGCGCTCCTCAAACATTTCTTTGTACGGATTATCAAAATAATACATCAACATATTCATCATTCGTTTTTCCGGTGATTCATATGAGCCTTTGCGTACAAGACAATAAACCTTTCCGTCATAATGATCCAGATACGCCTTCAAAATATGTATTCCAAGGAATCCGGTCGCTCCTGTGATCATGATATCTCCGATTTTTTCCTTTGTCACAAGATCCACATTTTCTTCGATATTTCCACTTATCACACTTTGTATTTTATTATAACTGTAATTTGAAAATTCATTGCCTCCTGTAGTATCTTCCACTGCTTCATCATTTCCAAGCATTGCAGAAAGCTCATGCACTGTAGGATATTTGAAAATATCTGCATATACAATACCGATATTCTTTGACAGACACATGATTGCTACCTTTGATGCAGTAAGCGAAGAACCTCCCAAATCAAAGAAATTATCCTCGATTCCTACTTTATCAATACCAAGTGCTTTCTCAAAAATACCGCAAAGCTCTGTCTGAACAGCTGTAACCGGTGCGACATAGCTGTTTCTTTCTACACTCATCTCTGGTTCAGGAAGTGCCTTTTTGTCAATCTTGCCACCCGGTGTTACAGGCATCTTATCAAGATGAACAAAGAAGGACGGCATCATGTAATCCGGGATAAGCGGCTCTAAGAAGTTTTTCATTTCTTCATCGGAAATGCTTACGCCCGTATAGTAAGCAACAATATATTTATTACCGCCTTTTTCAATTACTTTGGCAGCCGCATTTTGAACAGAATCATATTTCACTATCGCTCCCTCAATCTCGCCAAGCTCGATTCGGTATCCTCTGATTTTTACCTGTGAATCGATTCGACCGATGTATTCTATGTTTCCGTCTCCTTTCATGCGGACCATATCTCCGGTTCTGTAAAGACGTTTATCTTCCTCGCAGATTGAGAATGGGTTTTCGACAAACGCTGCCGCTGTTTTTTCCGGAAGATTATGGTATCCTCTTGCAATCTGTCTTCCTGCATGACACAACTCACCGGATGCGCCTACCGGAAGTCTGGTCAAATCTTTATCTACGATATAGCTTCGGATATTTGTCTGCGATTTTCCAATCGGTATATTTTCATACTGCTTATCAACGAAAAATTCTGTTGATGAAACCGTATTTTCTGTCGGTCCATATCCATTGATCATCTGATACGTACGATTTCTATAATGCTTGAATTTCTCACCGCCAAGTGTTGCAAAGCGCAATGCCGGAGCTTCTTCCAGTAATTCTGTCACCAATTCTCCAATCTGCGTCGGAATCGTAATAGTCGTAACATTTTCTTCTCTTACAAACTTCGCAACGGCAACCGCATCTTTTCTGATACCTTCCGGTAAAATATACAGCGTCGCCCCGACGGTAAGTGGAGCAAACAAATCCACAACCGATGCATCAAAGCAAAAGCTAGCAAACTCTGCAACGGTAAAATCAGGTGTCATTTTTCTTGATGAAACAAGATATTCTATCAGATTTAATAAATTTCTATGCTCTATCATAACACCCTTTGGCTTTCCGGTTGAACCTGAGGTATAAATCATATACGCCAGATTTTCCGGTTTCGGAGGAGTAAGTTCTACTGAAAGCTCGAACTCTTTTGCCTCCTCTGCTACATCATCAAGACTGATGATATTTTTATCATAAAATGCAACCAGCTCACGATACTTGTTTACTACAAGCAAATTCTCTGCTCCTGAATCCGTCAGCATATATTCGATTCTGCTCTGCGGATACTCCGGATCCAGTGGAACATATGCACCACCGGCTTTCATAACACCAAGATAAGCAACGGTAAATTCTTTTGTTCTTCCACACAAAATACCTGCAACTTTTTCTCTTCCAATTCCATTTTCTGTAAGTTTTTGTGCAACACAATCGGACATTCTATCGAGTTCTTTATAAGTAAGCTCTCCAAATTCATCCTTCACTGCTGCCTTGTCCGGATATTTTGTAACAGTCTCTTTAAACAGTTCAACAAATGTTTTTCCTGCATACTCCGGAACATCCACCATCTTCGTCTCTTCTTCAAATAACAATCTGATATCGGATGCTTTCTCTTCCTTCGTCAGCCCATTAATCGCAAGCTCAAGGTTATCTGCGAGATATTTCATTGTCTCTTCGCGATACATATCTCCACGATATTCAATCTCAAAGACAAATTTATTTCTTTCAATAGAAATACTTACGGAAACAGGTGCTTTCGCAGCATTTAAATGTACCGGCTCTTCAGAAGCGAATTCACCGCCTATTGTATCAAATTCAAAGTTATCGCCCTGATAAATCACCATGGCATCTGCTTTGATATTAAACTCACGGCTAATCTGTGAAAATGGATAAATGTCATTGTTCATAGAATCCATAAGCTGTTGCCGGACACCTGCCAGATATTCTTGTGTCTGTCCTGAAAAGTCACAGTAAACCGGAAGCGTTTTTACAAGCATACCGACTGTATCAGAAAGTCTCGAATCATTTCTTCCATGGTAAATTGTTGTGAAAACAGCATTCTCTTTGAAATTATATTTTCCAAGTGTAAGTCCAAATGCCGCAATGAAAAATACATTTTCTGTGATTCCGTTCTTCTTACAAAAATCTTTTACGCTCTGGACTGAAATCTCTGAAACTTCTCTGTGATACATTTCTGCTGTAGGAACAGCACCTGATTTATCCGGATAAAATGCTATACTTCCGCCTGCCTTTTCAAATACAGATTTATAATAATCTTCTGCATTTTTATATGCGTCGCCATTCAAAGCATCCCGGTTATCCAGTGCAAGCTCATACGATGTATATTCTTCTTTTTTCAGAGTTTCGCCACTGTACGCCTTGTTAATATCATTGATGATAATCTCAAGAGAGGTACCATCTGCAATAATGTGATGCAAATCCAGGAATAAATAATTTCCGGCTGCTGTTCTGTGGATCTCAAATCTGAAAAGCTGTTCGTTAAATAGCATATATGGACGGACAAGTGCCTCTTTATCCATTCCGTCAATAATCTGTGTTTTGTATTCTAAATCGTCATCACGTTTCTGAAGGACATCACCATTCTCATCCATAAAGAGATTTGTCTTGAGATAAGGATGTGCTTCAACCGTACTGTCTATTGCTTTCGCCAGCTTATCCAAATCTACTTTTCTATCCAGTTTAAACAGATATGGGATATTATAAATGGTTGTACCCATATTGGCAGTACATTCGATAAATATTCCTTCCTGCGTATTTGTAAGCGGATAAATCTCTTGAATTTCTCTCTTTGATGTCTTTCCTGCTTTTTGCACAAATCCTTCCAGCTTCTCAATTGTCGGATTCTCTTTGATATCTGATGTTTTGATAACAATATCAAACGCCTTTGAAATCAGCATATTTAATTTAATCGCACTGATGGATGTAAGTCCGACACTAAAAATATCGGTTGTAATTCCAAATTCTGTGTATCCTAATACTTCTGCCACACAATCAAAGATTTTCTGCTGGATGTCATTCTGTGGTTTGATGATTTCTTCTACTTTCTTTTCCGGTTTCGGAAGCTCCTTTTTATTTACTTTCTGATTCTGGTTCAATGGAATCTTATCAATCTGCATTGTAACAGCCGGAACCATATATGGCGGTTTTGTTTCTTTGATAAAATCATTTAATGCATTGATATCTACTTTGCTGTCTGATACAACATAAGCTGCAATATATTTTCCACTGAATGGATCATCAAATGCAACTACTGTCGCATCTTTTATACCTTCGTATCTTCGGATTACTTCCTCGACCTCTGAGAGTTCAATTCTGAATCCTCGAATCTTAACCTGTGAATCTTTTCTTCCGATAATCTGGATATTTCCATCTGTCAGATATCTTGCAACGTCTCCGGAATGATACAAGACCTCGTATCCTTCGGCATCATCATAAATATTTTTTGTATATACTTCTGCCGTTTTCTCAGGTTTGTTGAGGTATCCTCTGGAAACCTGCCAGCCTGCTATCATCAACTCACCACATGCACCATATGGAAGCAGATGACCAAATTTATCTGTTATATAAAGCTTATTATTATCAAGTGCTTTACCGATCGGTACATTATTGTAATATTTGTCCACTTCAAATATAGTTGTGAAAATCGTGTTTTCTGTAGGCCCATAACCGTTAAAAAACTTGAAATTCTTTGGTGGTTCACAAGGAACAAGCTTCTCGCCTCCTACAGATAAATATTTCAAGCTCTTGCAATCCATCTCCATTGCAAACTGTCTTCCGACCTGAGTTGTCATAAAGGAATGTGTAATACCATTTGTCTCAAAATAATCATTTAATGCAATAAAATCAAGTCGGATTTCTTCCGGAATAATATGAAGCTCGGCTCCATTTGCAATTGTTCCATAAATATCCATCATACATGCATCAAATCCAAATGATGCATAAGCTGCAACCTTTGAATCAAAATCAAGTTCATAATATTTTTTGTACCAATGACTAAATGCAGTAATATTACCGTACTCAAGCATACATCCCTTCGGAACACCAGTTGAACCTGATGTATAGAGTAAGATGAACAGATCATGCAGCTCTGGTTCTTTCAGTTCCATATCACGATCTTCTATCTGCATAATTTCATCCATATACAATACTTTTCCTTCATAACCGTCAACCAACGGAAGTAATTCTCTGTCGACGATCAGAAGCTTCGCTTGTGCATCTTCAAGCATATACATTAATCTGTCTTTTGGATAAGTCGGATCAAGTGGCTGATATGCGGCACCTGCTTTTATCACTCCAAGCGGTGCGATTGCCATATATTCACAACGTGGAATGAGGATTGACACTACATCCTCCCTGCCGATTCCAAGTGATGCAATATATTTTCCAAGCCTGTCACTAATCTCATCCAGTTCCTTGTATGTGTATCTCTTATCTTTAAATACTACCGCTGTATGCTCTGGTATCTTCTGGGCCATTTCAGAAAACATGTTGAAAATAGTTTTGCTTCTGCCGTAATCATTTTCTGTACTGTTAAATGTTGCAATTTGATTTACTGCATTTGGTGAAATCACAGAAATCTCTGAAATATATTTTGACTTAAGCATCGAAGCCATTGCTGCTTCATAGGCTTCAAGTATTCCATCAACAAACGCTTTGCTGTACATGTCACTTCTATATTCTGCAGTAAGTACATATTCGTGATCATACTCTCTTACCTGAATAAGCAGTGGCATCTTCGCCATATCAAGCGACAGATCCTGTCCTCTCGCAATCGTATCTCCGATTGGATAATCGTCACTTAACTCTGCCTGATATGCAAAAACAAAATCTGAATTTATACCATATTTTGCACAGATATCATAGAATGGGAAGATATCATTTGCCATCGATGACATAAGCTGTTCTGAAAGCTCTGCCATATATGTCTGTATTGTTGTTTTCTCCTCAAAAGCACAGTATACAGGAAGTGTTTTTACAAGCATGCAGACTGTGTTTTCAAGTCGTGAATCATTTCGTCCATTGTAAATCGTTGCAAAAAGGCTGTCCTCGGAATTTGAATATTTTGTTGCAAGAATACCAAATAATCCTGTAAATAATGTGTTTGGCGTAACCCCTGTTTTTTCACAGTAAGCACGAATTTTCTCTTCCGGAATGTTTACTTTTCTTGACGTAATTCCCTTTTCAGGAATTTTTCCCGAAACGTCCGGAAGCGGAAGTGACTCTGTTTCAACACCTTCGAAAACGCTGTCGTAATATTTCTCGGCCTTTTTATATTTGCCCTCTTTCATCTGCTGTTCTTCATCAAGAGCTGCATCAAATCCTGTGTAGGTTTCACTCTCAAGTTTTTCACCACAATATGCCTTATTGATATCTTCAAAAATAATATCGTAAGAATTACCATCTGCAATGATATGATGAAAATCTGTAAACAAATATTTTTTATCTTCCGTAAGATAAATTTCCGCACGGAACAAACGCCCCTTTTCAAGCTTGAACGGACGTACCAGATTTTCTTTTAATGCTTCAAACTCACTGTTTGTAGTCTTGATAATCTTTGGTATAAACTTATCTTCTCCCGGACTTTGCACCATCTCTCCGTCACTGTTGAGATACACTTTTGTAAGCAGATAGGAATGTGCATTTACCATCTTTGTAAGTGCATCAGCCAACTTCTGCTCATCAATCGCATTTTCCAGTTCAAAAAGGAATGGTATATTATAAACTGTGCTGTCTGGATTTTTGCTGCACTCAGCAAAAATACCTTTTTGAGATCCTGTAAGCGGATAAACCTCGCGTTTTTCATAGGTTCTAAGCTTCGGTGCGAGCATGATGTATTTTTCAAGTTTTTCAATCGTATTATTGTCATGGATATCGCCTGTTTTCACAGTAACTTTGAACTCATCCGAAAGTAAAATGCACAGTTTCATTGCACTAATGGAAGAAAGCCCTGCTTTGTAAAGACTGGTATCAATTCCAAAGAAATCATTTCCTACAATTTCAGAGACAATCTCAAAAATCTTTTTCTGCATCAAAGTTTCTGCTGCTTTCAAATTTGTCGGTGCTGAAACCGGCTTTGGCAATGCTTTCTTATCGACTTTTCCATTCTGTGTCATCGGCATTTTTTCAAGCTGTATAAATACCTCCGGCACCATATAATGTGCGAGTGATTTGGAAGCGTATTCCATAAGCTTTTCTGTATCAACGTCATGGTCTGCAATAAAATAACAGCATAAGTATTGATTATCTACCGGGATTGTAATACTGGTAAGAATGCCATCAAAGCTATTTATCACTTCTTCTATCTCACCAAGCTCGATTCTAAGTCCTCGCAGCTTGATCTGATTGTCCATTCTTCCGAAAAACTCTATTTCATTATCGGAATTGATTTTCGCAAGGTCGCCTGTTTTATATGCACGTTCTCCATTCAATTCAATAAATGCAGCCGCCGTTTTCTCCGGAAGATTTACATATCCTCTGCCGACTCCAAGACCTGCTATAACAAGCTCACCGGTTTCCCCGTCCGGCAGGATATGATTCTCTTTATCGACAATAAATACCTTCACATTTCCATTTGGAGCACCGATTGTAATTTTTTGACTGTCTGTGATTACCTTCATCGTACAGCTTATCGTTGTCTCTGTCGGACCATACCCGTTCATAATATAAGCATCCTGGTTTACCAGACGAATCTTTTCATAAAGTGCCGGTGGAAATGCTTCTGCTCCGATATCAAAAACTTTAATCTGGGACATTGCCTCTGTAAGTTGTGGCAGATCAATGATGTTTGACAAATATGTAGGAGTTGTCGTCATAATATCGACTTTATTTTTTACAATCAAATCTCCGAGAATAATTGGATTATTAATTTCATCTTCACTTGCGATAACCGCTGTAAGACCATTTGTAAGTGGAACAAATTCTTCGAGAATCGATACATCAAATGTCATTGCTGCCATAGAAAGAGAAACCGAGCCTTTGTCTACATATCCAAAGGTTTCCGCATTTTTCGGATCTGGGTTCACAAAGTTCGCCAGATTCACGTGTTCAATCATAACTCCTTTTGGCTTTCCTGTTGAGCCGGAAGTATAGATACAGTAGCAAAGATCATTCTCTTTTATTTCAACATCTGGATTTTCTGCATTTTCATTTTCAAGAAGCTCTTCAAGAAGCAGCACCTTGCAGTCGAGCTTTGCAAATAAATCCTTTCTTTCCTTTTCAATCTCCTTTGTCGTAATTACAAAAGGAATTCCTGCATCCTCAAAAATGTACTGGATTCTGTCATCCGGATAATCCGATGCAGCAACCGTAAATGCTCCTCCTGCTTTTAAAATTCCCTGTCGTACCGCATAGAAATCACAGCATCTCTCAAGAATAACTCCTACGATTGTCTCTGCCTGCACACCCTTTTCGATGAGTGTATTTGCAATTCTATTCGCTCTTTCATTTAATTTCGAATATGAAAAGCTTTCCTTACTTGTCACAACCGCAAGCTTGTCCGGATGAAGAGCCACCTGCTCTTCAAATAATTTTGTCACTGGGCGAAACTTAAATTCAACATTACTTTCATTGATTGCAGTCATCTTTCATACCTCCTAAAAAGATATTATTGTATTATTCATATCGATTGCACGAATATAATTCATCGATTTTGAAATCTTCTTTACAAGTTCTATTCCATGAATATCAAATTCTTCGCTGTCATTTTTATATTCCAAAGGATTAAAATTCACTCCGTTATCTCTGATTCTCAAGTTTAAAATATCCTCTTCCAGACAGAGATTAATATCAATCCAGTTCGAAGATTTCCCTCCGAATTTAATAATATTTACCGTCATTTCTTCTGCACACACAGCAGCAAGATTTGCCCTGCTTCCCGATACATTATTTTCTATACAGAATTCCTTGATTTTTCTATGAACATCCTGCGATTCTTCCAATCTGCTTTTAATCGAAAAGTCCAGATTGATTCCCGGATTCTGCTCCGGAATAATATAAAATGTAGATTCTTTATATTTGATTTTTCTGTATATATTTGCTGCGATTACAGTTAAGAACTCCGTAACAACAAACGCGATTGCAATACCATTGATTCCGATTCCGTCAATCTGTTTCCATACAAAGATTCCGACAAATGTTACCGGAAGTAATACAACTGCATTTTCAAGAAGTGTAACAAAACTTGCGATGGATGTCTCTTCGATGGATTCGTAATAGCTTACCATAAATTTATTCCACAAATACGGTGCCGTACAAAATGCGAACAGACGAAGTGCACCCACCATCTGTGCTCCTAACTCTCCGCCGCCACTTCCAAATAAAATCGTAATCTGCTCAGTAAATGCCATAATGCAGACAAATACCAAAGCCAGAACAATATAACTGTATTTCAGCATCTTTTTGCAGAGAACATGGATTCCGACAAAGTCTTTTTCTCCGTAAAGGATTCCGGCAACATTCGGGATCACACCAATGATTCCTCCCGTTAACATTTCCACGATCAGAAGAACATTATCACAAACTGTGAATACCGCCATTCCAACTTCTCCGATCAGGTGCATGATGATCAGGTTTAGTCCAAGTGCTTTCACGAAATTGGTCGCCATGAAAACAAGCATTGGAATTCCCGTTACAATCGCTTCTTTTAGTATTACAAAGTCTTTGGCTTTGAGAATTACAAAGCTTAAGTTTCGCTTATCTGAACGAATGTAAAGAATGAAAATCACCATTGCTAAAAGGAAACCGAGTACCGTAGATAATGCTGCCCCTTTAATTCCCATCGGAGTAAATTTAAGGAAAATATAATCGAGCACAAGATTGATTACATTTGCAGCGATCAGATATGCCGATGCAAGCTCCGGATGATTTTCCGCTCCAAGATAATTCACCATCAACAATCCCACTCCGATTACCGGTGCACCCAGCATGCTTACCAAAATATAATCTCTTGTGTAATGCATTAAAACACCGCCATCTGACACCAGTGCTTTTGCGATCGGATCAGCTGTAAAAAATGCAGCGACAGAAAAAATAATCCCCACAATCAGAGTCACTGTAAGGGTTGCTGAAAATAGTTTTGAAGCAGTCTCCTTATCACGTCTTCCCAACATGATTCCTGCTGCAATGGAACCTCCGACACCGAGACAGTAACCAACAAGCTGGATAACTGTTTCAACCGGCAGGCTCATCGTAACCGCTGCCATTGCATCCACTCCTATTAAATTACTGACAAAAATGGTATCGACTATATTTCCCAATTGAAGCGCCAGTGACATCATTATTCCAGGAATTATGTATTTATTTAACTTTGTGTTTAATAATCTGTTATTCCTCTTTTGCGTCATACACTCTCCTTTTCTCAGTATAAATTTTCGTTCTATTTATTTTAATCAAGTCGAACGTCCGTGAGACTTGGCGCGTGATTCTGGTCAGCGAAGCTGACAT
>OLGY01000577.1_pt1 | contig 24193 bp, 26 predicted proteins | sample 1605951 | NCBI WGS metagenome assembly OLGY01 (sample SAMN03283280) | human gut metagenome | biome: human-associated habitat; material: feces | host: Homo sapiens | place: Peru | collected 2012
TGTTTAAGCACGTCTGGATTGTCTATGACACAGATGATTTTCCGGCAGAAAATATCGACATGGTAGCACAGCTATGTAAAGAATACAGTGCGCAGGGTGAAACAATTTACCACGCTGTATGGTCGAACCAGTGCGTAGAACTGTGGTATTTGCTACATTTTATGTATATGGACACTGACATTGATAGCTCTCGCTACTGGCCGAAGCTGAGCGATTGGCTGAAGAACATCGGTGCAGGTGGTTACGAGAAAAACCGCCCGGATATGTATGAAGTGCTGCGGCCTTACATGGACATTGCAATTGCCAATGCAAAGCGATTGGACAAGCAGAATGAAGGACGAAAACCCTCTGAGTCAGCACCCGGAACGAAAGTTTACGAACTGGTGGAGATGTTGAGACCTTATCTTTTGGACACGCAGTGACTTTGACGCTGGAAAGGAGACCCACGCAATATGTGTGATGTGCTTGATAAAGTGGAAAACCGTGGCATTGCCAAGGGAAAAATTGAGGGCGAAATGGAAGGCAAGGCACAGGTGACAACTCTTATGAAGAAGCTTTTTGAACAGAATCGCATCAACGATGCGAAAAAGGCTTCCGAGGATGCGGCCTATTGTGACCGTCTGCTGAAAGAATTTGGAATGCACTCTTTCACAAATGCGATTCGTTCCTCGTAAGTTGTATCTCTTCCTTTGGTCATACGGCTGCCTCCTGTGTAACATTTCAGTTCCTTATGACTATTATACAACTTTATCCAGTCTTGAAGTCGCTTTTTGTTTCCGATTTTGTGCTTTTTACAGATAGCCCGAAGCGAACCTGCACCGCTCAGATAATCTGCTACTGCCTGATATTTCAATTCTGCTGGATAGCTTTTATTTTTCCTTGACATGAAAATACCCCCAAAGTATTCAGAGTTTTGTTTTTACTCTGTCTACTCTAGGGGTAGCATATCAGAAGCCGGGGCGGTTTTTGTGTGCTGAAGAATATCAGGGAATGCAGACGCTTCCTCCGGATGGCGCGCGGTGCCGCCTGCAATTTTTTGGAAGGATAACGAGCACCCTTCCGCTCCCTGCATTTGCGGGGACGGAAAGCATCCGAAGAGCGCTGCCGGCCGTGGCAGCGTGGAGCAGGACGGCACGATTTGGGCTGTCATATCATAAAGCAACAAGTACAGGGCAGACCGTTGAAATCATGCTGGAAGCGTTCTGGAGCCTTCTGCGATTGAAGCAAACGAACCTGCCGGAAGATCGTGTCGAAGGAGAACCATGGATGATCTTGGCGTTCAGCCGTGGAGAGCGAGGGAGAACCGGAGGCTTTGGCGCGAAAGCACAAATGTTTGCACAAGATAACGCGCTGCAAACATTTGCATACAAAAAAGAAATTTTGCCGAAAGCGGGAGGATTGGAGCAATTCAAAGGAGAGAAAAAAGAGTGAAAAGGACAGATTGCTATAAAATTCTGAGAAATACTGTACGTTTTGACAAAAATAACGGGGATTGGTTGACAAATAGTTGGGCATGGGCTATAATGCAAACGTAGTTCATCGAAAGACCGACTCGTAAGAAATGTGATCTTAGGAGAGGGAGAGTCGATGATAATTTTATCGGATGAATGCAAACGTTTGCGTATAAGAGAAAAGAGACGATGGGGGAAGGTGGTGCGGGAAAAACCACGCTTCTCACCCGCACAAAAGGAGGCAAAACAAATGGCGCAGATCATGACACGCGAACAGGCGGCAGCTCTGATTCAGGATGAGGATACCGTAGTGATCACGGGTAGCGGCGGCGGTGTGATGGAGGCGTACCACACCCTTGAGGGAATCGAGGAACGCTTTCTGAATACAGGCCATCCCGCAAACCTGACCCTGGTGCATGCCTCCGGCATTGGCGATAAGAACAGAGCCGGCGTTACCCGCTTTGCCCACAAGGGCATGGTCAGGCGTGTCATAGGCGGTCACTGGGGCTGGTCGCCGGAGATGCAGGCAATGGCGGTCAACAATGAAATCGAGGCTTACAATTTCTCGCAGGGCGTCATCTGCCACCTGTATCGCGAGATCGCAGCACAGCGCCCGGCGCTGATCACAAAGGTCGGCAAGTATACCTTTGTGGACCCGCTGCTGCAGGGCGGAAAGCTGAACGAAGTGACCAAGGAAGATCTGGTGGAACGCATCAAGATCCATGACGTCGATTATCTGATGTACAAGACCTTCCCCGTCAACATCGCGGTCATCCGCGGCACCTACGCAGACGAGAGCGGCAACATCAGCTTTGATCAGGAGCCTGCACGGCTGGATATGCTGGAAGCTGCGCAGGCAGCACACAACAGTGGCGGCAAGGTCATTTGTCAGGTCAAAGGTATCGTGGCAAAAGGCAGCCTGAGCGCAAAGCGGGTCTGGATCCCCGGGGCATACATTGACGCCATTGTGGTGGACCCCGCTCAGATGCAGACCGGGGAGGGCGAGTACAATCCTGCTTTCAGCGGGGATGTCACCATCCCGATCAGTCAGCTGAAAGTGTTCCCGCTCAATGCACGCAAGGTCGTGGCCCGCCGGGCATTTATGGAGCTGGAGCAGGGTGCCATCATCAATCTGGGGTTCGGTATGCCGGATGGTGTTGCAGCAGTCGCTGCGGAGGAGGGCTTTGCAGACAAGGTCACGATGACCATTGAGCAGGGCATCTACGGCGGCATCCCCGCACAGGGCGCGATCTTCGGCGTGGCAAGCAATCCGGATGCATTTTTGGACGAAAGCACGCAGTTCGATTTTTATTCCGGTCATGGTCTGGATACCACATTTCTGGGTCTGGCACAGGCGGATGCACAGGGCAATGTCAATGTGAGCAAGTTCGGGACGACGATCTCCGGCAGCGGCGGATTCATTGATATTTCCCAGTCCGCAAAGAAGGTGGTGTTCTGCGGCACGTTTACCACAGGCGGGCTGAAAACCGCCATTGAGGATGGCAGGCTTGTGATCCAGCAGGAAGGACGCATCCACAAATTCGTCCCGGCGGTCGAGCAGATCACCTTCAGTACGCAGTATGCAGCGGAAGAGCAGCAGACCGTCGTGTATGTCACAGAGCGCGCGGTGTTCAGGCTGACCCAAGACGGTGTGGTGCTGACCGAGATCGCGCCGGGAGTGGATCTGGAAAAGGACGTTCTGGCACAGATGGACTTCCGTCCAAAAGTGGCAGAGGACCTGAAGATCATGGATGAATGCATCTTCCGCCCGGAACGGATGCACTGCAAGGAATGACGCATTGAAGCAGGAACCCGATGGCATAAGACGCTGTCGAACGATAAAATTCAGAAGGAGTGTGTACCTATGAGTGAAGAAATCTATCTGGAAAAGAAAACGGGCTATGCGATCATGACGATCAACCGCCCCAAGCAGATGAACGCACTGAACACCGGCATCGTGGAGCAGATCGACAAGCTGCTGGACGAGGTGGAGGCAGATCCCTCCATTCGCTGCCTGATCATTACCGGTGCGGGCGAGAAATCCTTTATCGCCGGTGCAGATATCGGACAGATGGGAACACCGGGCTATCAGCCGGCCGATGCCCATTATCTGATCACCTGCGGCTACAAGGTGTATAACCGCGTGGAGGGGCTGAAGATCCCCACCATTGCAGCCATCAACGGCTATTGTCTGGGCGGCGGTCTGGAGCTGGCCATGTGCTGCGACTTCCGCATCTGCAGCGCAAATGCACGGTTTGCTCTGCCGGAGATCGCGCTGGGCATCATTCCCGGCTGGGGCGGTACGATCCGTCTGCCGCGCATCATCGGCGAAGGCCGCGCAAAGGACATGATCCTTCGTGCAAAGCGCATCAAACCCGACACCGCGCTGCAGTATGGTCTGGTCACCGAAGTGTTTGAAGATGTCGCCGCTCTGCGTGCAGGTGCCGATTCGCTTGCACAGGAGCTTGCCGCAAAGGCACCCATTACCATGGCGATGGACAAGGAGATGATCAACCGCTCGGTCTTTACCTATAACGACCTGACGGACTCGCTTGCTCTGTCTTACTGCTTCACCACGGCGGACTCCCGCGAGGGCATTTCTGCTTTCCTCGAAAAGCGCACCCCGGATTTTAAGGGCCGCTGAACCACAACGGAACAGGGCTGTATTAGAAGGAACAGCCTGAAAATAAAAAAGGCTTGCGCCAATTGCCAAAAACAGGAGGATTTTATTATGGCGAAGAAGATGATCTCCCGACGCAATTTTATGAAGTGCACCGCTGCCATGGCTGCAGCAGCAGGTCTTGCTGCATGCGGCGGCTCCGGGAACTCCACCAGCACCGCGGCATCCAGCACTGCCGGAACTGCCAGCACGGCAGCATCGGGTGAGACCGTAAAATATCGCTGCTCCACGAACCATGCGGAGAACTTCAACGTTTCGCAGGCGCTGCGGTATTGGTCCGATCTGGTTCTGGAGCGCACCAATGGGCGCATCGAGATCGACATTTATTACGATGCCGTTCTGGGCGATGAGAAGTCTGCCATCGAGCAGTGCCAGTATGGCGGTCTGGAGTTTGCGCGCATCAACATCAGCCCCATGTGCGAGTTCGTGGATGATCTGAATGCGCTGAGCATGCCTTACATCTACAAGAACGACGAGCATTTCTGGAAGGTCGCTGAGACGCTGGGCATGGACATCCTGCGCAGCGATAAGATGAAGGAAGCCGGTTTTTACGGTCTGACCTGGTACGATGGCGGCACCCGCAATTTCTACAACTCCAAGCACGAGATCCACACCCCGGCAGATATGAAGGGCATGAACATTCGCGTGCAGGAGTCGAACCTGATGATCAGCATGATCGAGGCGCTGGGCGCAGTTGCGACCGCAATGCCGTATGGCGATGTCTATTCCGGCCTGCAGACCGGCGTCATTGACGGTGCCGAAAACTCCATGGTCCAGTACAAGGAAGTTTCGCACTGCGAGGTGGCAAAGTACTTCACGCTGGACGGTCATACCCGTGCACCCGATATGCTGGTTATGAGCGAGAAACTTCGTCAGAAACTGAGCGAGGATGATGTCAAGATCATTGCGGATGCTGCAATGGAGAGCTGGGTGTACCAGCGTGACCTGTGGGCAGAGGTCGAGGCAAATGTCCGTGCCGAGCTGGAAAAAGCCGGCAATGTGATCACAGACCTGACCACCGATGAATTCCAGCAGTTCGTGGATGCATGCTCGCCGCTGTGGGAGAGCTACAACGACGGCAAGTATCTGGACCTCATCAATCAGGCTGTGGCAATGGGCTAAAAAGCGTCTGATTTGGCGGTTCTGGGTACAGAGCAGAGCTGCCAAACGATCAAAGGGGTGTGCAGGAATCAAGGATTGTTCCAAATGGTTGATTCCTGCACACCCTGTTTTTTTTCGAGGGAAAGAACTTATGATTACGGGAAAAACACGTTATTATGCGATCCTCGGAGACCCCATCGAACAGGCACTTTCACCGGTGGTGCACAACGCGGCATTTGAAGCACTTGGCATGGACGCCGTGATGCTGGGGTGCCGTGTAACGCCGGAGGAGCTGGAAAAGGCAGTGGAAGGCACCCGTGCGCTGCACTTTGAAGGGCTGGCGGTCACTATGCCGCACAAAACGGCGATCATCCCGCTGCTGGACGAATGGGAAGAAAAAATTGATTTTCTGGGTGCTGTCAATGTTGTCACCTGCAAAAACGGCGTCTACAAGGGCTATAACACGGACGGTGACGGCTTTGTACAGAATATGAAGCAAAACGGCACAGATCCTGCGGGCAAACGGGTGTTCCTGTTTGGTGCAGGAGGTGCAGCACGCGGTTTGGGGTACGCCCTTCTGGAAAGCGGCGTCAGCAGCCTGACCGTGTGCAACATTGATGAGCCGATGGCAATGGCGATGATCGGCCCGCTGCGCAAGCGCTTTCCGCAGGCAGAACTGGATTTTGTTCTGCTGGGGGATGAGAGCATCCCGCTGCGCTGTCTGCAGTCGGAGATCCTCATCAATGCCACCAGCATGGGCATGAATGACTCGCCGTCGCCGCATGTGGACATGGTGCCTTGGACCCGGCTGCCGCGTTCCACGGTCTGTGCGGAGATCATCCATAAACCGTTGGAGACGGCATTTGTCCGCGCTGCCCGTGCCGCAGGCCTTACGACCCTTACCGGAGACGGGATGCTGCTGTATCAGGGCCTTGAGGCATTTCGTCTGATGAATGGATGCGATGCGCCGCAGTCCGCAATGATGGCGGCCTTGCAAGCAAGATTGGAGAGTGAAAAGCGATGAAAAAGATTCGACAGATCCTCATTGGGCTGTTCAACATTGTGTATAACATTTTTCTGCGCTACTCGCAGGCGGTCCTGCTGGTGATCGTGGTGATCGTTTCGGCGGACGTGTTCTGCCGCAACGTGTTGAGCTACAGCATCAAGTGGGCGCAGGAGGTCTCCCTGCTCCTCATCGTCTGGATGACCTTCCTGAGCATGGCGATCGGTGAAGAAAAAGATCAGCACATCGCCATTGAACTATTCTATAATCTGTTCCCGAAGCCCGTCAGGAAGTTTTTTGATGTGCTCAACAAGATGATCCTGGCTGTGGTCGGCTGCTTCCTGTGCTTCTTTGGCACAAAGCTCGTAATGAGCACATGGAGCAGCACCCTTGCCGCTACGAAGTGGCCGGCAGGCATGCTGTATCTGATGATCCCCGTGGGCGGCGGATTCATGGCATTTTTTGCAGTGCTGGATCTGCTGGGCTGGAAAAAGTATAAAAATACGAATCAATACGGCGATCAGCTGCTGGAAGCGTCATTAGACGATGGCGGTCAGAGCACAGCGAACTGATCGACTGAAAAAAATAACAGGAGGGTGAATTATGCAGGAATCTGTTGCTGTTTTCTTGCTGATCGGCTTATTTGCCGTGATGATCATATGCCACCTGCCGGTAACGTTTGCCATGGTGATCGCTACCGCAACGACCATGCTGTACCTGAATATCCCGATGATGACCATGGTGCAGCAGATGGCAAAATCCGTCAACTCGTTTTCGCTGCTGGCGATCCCGTTCTTTATCCTGATGGGCGAGATCATGGGTGCAGGCGGAATATCAGACCGACTGCTGAAGTTTGCCAATGTTCTGGTGGGACGTTTCCGCGGCGGTCTGGCCTTTGTGAACGTGCTTGCTTCCATGTTCTTTGGCGGCATTTCCGGTTCTGCGGTTGCAGACGTTTCCTCTCTGGGCAAGATCGAGATCCCCATGATGGAGGATGCCGGATACGATAAGGACTTTTCCATCTGCGTTACCGTTTCCAGTGCATGTCAGGGACTTCTGATCCCTCCCAGTCATAACATGGTGCTGTATGCAATGACCGCAGGCGGCGTGTCGGTCGGCAAGCTGTTTCTGGCGGGCTATGCGCCCGGCATCCTGCTGGGCGTTGTACTGATGGTGCTCTGCTACATTTTTGCGATCAAGCGGAACTACCCCAAGGGCGACCCCGTATCGTTCAAGGAAGCTCTGGTCATCACCAAGGACGCTGTTTTTGCCATCGGCGCAATGTTCATCATTGTGGGCGGCGTCGTTGCCGGTCTGTTCACCGCTACCGAGGCCGCAGCCATCGGCTGCATCTACTGCCTGCTGGTGGCAACGCTGGTCTACCGTCAGCTGAGCCTCAAGGATATGGGCCGGATCCTGTACAACACGGTCAAGACCCTTGCCATGATCTACAGCCTAATCGCTGCAGCAGGTGCCTTTGCATGGATGATGGCCTACCTGCGCATCCCCGCAAAGTTTACCGGGATGCTGATGGATGTCAGTGACAACAAGATCGTTGTTCTGCTGCTGATCAATGTTCTGCTGCTTTTGCTCGGCTGCATCATGGACATGGCTCCGCTGATCCTGATTATGACCCCGATCCTGCTGCCCGTTGTGCAGAAGTTTGGCATGGATCCCGTTCAGTTCGGCATCATGCTCATTGCAAACCTGGCCATCGGCCTGCTGACGCCTCCCGTTGGCTCCTGCCTGTATGCCGGCTGTGCTGTGGGCGGTGCCAAGATCGAAAAGGTCACCAAGTGCATGCTGCCCTTCTACCTGACAATGGTCATCGTTTTGCTAATGATCACCTTTATCCCGGCGCTGAGCATGACGCTGCCCAACCTGATGATGTGAGATGCGGCTGACGGAGTGTGACCCTCGGATAAGTCAATTGCGTGCGCTGTATCACCGCCGAGGGAACAGCGCGATCGTCCTGACCCAGCCAATGAACCTTTCGTGGCTGCTGGGGGGCAGGATGCAGATCGGCATCGCGGGCAGCGGCGCGGTGTGCACCGCTGTGATCAACGATGCAGAAGTGGTCTTGATCACCAACAACATCGAAGCACGCCGCCTGCAGGAAGAGGAAGTGGGGGATGTCCCCCGCATCCTTGCCCTGCCGTGGGCGGACAGAGAGCCTGCCGTGCAGGCACAGGCTGAACTTGCCGGAAGCGCCCCCCTGCTGGAAGCGGACTGCGCAGAGGAACTGCAGCAGCTGCGCTCCTGCCTGCAGGGGACGCAGGAGCAGGAAGCGGCGCAGGTCGCAGCGCTGTGCAGCAGCGCGGTGGAGCGGGCGGTCCTGCTCATCCATCCCGGCATGACGGAATGGGAAGCTTCCGGAGTACTGTCCGGCTGCGCGGTGGCGAACGGATTGATCCCCAATGTGCTGTTTACGCCTGCGGACGAACACATTGCACGTTATCGCCACGCGCTGAGCGGCCCGTATCCGCTGAAAAAAACGATGATGCTGTCCATGGGAGCACAGAAAAACGGGCTCTATGCAAGCATTACACGGTTTGTCAGCTTTGGCAGACCGGAGGAGACATTCCTCTCCGCGCAGGAAAAAACGTGTCAGGTGGCTGCAATGCTGTACTCGGAGACGCGCCCGGGCAAGCGATACGGCACCCTGTTTGCACAGCTGAAACGGCACTATGCCAAAGTGGGGGCAGGCGAGCAGATCGCTCTGCACCATCAGGGCGGCATGGGCGGTTTCCAGACACGGGAAAACCGGCTGACCCCGGATCTGCCCGGACAGGTGCAGGCGCATCAGCTCTATGCATGGAACCCATCGGTGACCGGGTTTAAATCCGAGGATATGCTGCTGGTGGGGGAGAACGAAAACCGGATCCTGACCCGCACGGAAATCTTCCCGCACAAGACCTTTTATTATAAGGATCAGGCATGGGATATGCCGCAGGTCCTGATTCTGTAAAGGAGAACCGTTATGAAACAGTATTTAAAACCGCATGAAATCCTGACGAAAAAAGAACCGGCAGACCTTGGCATGGTGTACACCTCGGTACAGCGTGTGGAAGTGGGAGCGGAGCCTGTTGCGCTGGAAAGCGGAGCGGAAGAACTGTGCTTCATCTGCATCGGAGGCAGGGTGGATTATCAGACAGAGGGACAGAGCGGCACGGCGGTCCAGATGGATATGCTGTATCTGCCCATCGAGTCCGGCATCACCTTCACTTCCTCCGAGGGCGGGGTGATGATGCGTTACGGCGCACCCTGTACCCGCAGGACGAAGTTCGGTCACATTCGCTTTGCGGATGTGGATAAGGACAGCCGCCACAAGGTGTATGGAAAGGTGGAAAACGGCACCCGCCGCGATGTGTGGAACTACATTGACGAATCCTTCGATTCCTCCCGCTTCCTCACCGGCATCTGCCATGGCGCGGACGGCGGCTGGACCGCATGGCCGCCCCACGAGCACGGCAGGGAGCGCGAGGAGACGTATGTCTACTTTGGCATGGGCAATGGCTTTGCCGCACAGTTCGTGTACGATGATATGGACCAGCCCATCGTGGCAGCACTGGTGCGGGACGGTGACGTGATCACCATTCCCCACGGCTACCATCCCAATGTGGGCTGCCCCTGCGGCGGCATCACCTACGCGTATGTGATGGTGTCCACCACCGCAGAGGACCGCAAATTTATGGACCTGCGCACGCAGAAGATCTTTGGCGATAAACTGGAGTGATGACCATGAAACAGGCGTTGATCAACTGTCCCTCGCTTGCAAACAGCAGCCTGCTGGAGCTGGAAGAGGATATCCGCCAGTTCTGGAACAGCGGGGTGCGCTGGTTCCATATTGATATCATGGATGGGCACTATGTGCCAAACCTCTGTTACCCGGTGCGGCTGGTTGCAGACCTGAAAGCAAAATACCCGCAGGCGATCGCCGATGTGCACATGATGGTTACAGACCCTGCTGCCTACATCGAACCCCTGCGTGCCGCAGGTGCAGACTATGTCAGCTTTCACGCCGACAGCACCCATTTTGTGATCCGCAGCCTGCGTGCCATCCGCGAAGCCGGCATGAAGGCGGGCATCGTGCTCAACCCCTCGCAGCAGGTGGACGTGATCCGCCCGTATCTGGACTGGGTGGATCTGGTGGTGCTGATGACTGTGGAGCCGGGCTTTGCCGGGCAGAAGTTCATGGTGGAGTCGCTGCCGCGGCTGGAAGAGCTGGCAAAGCTCCGGGAGGAAACAGGCAAAGAGTTTCTGATCTCCATTGACGGAGGCATCAATTATCCCAACGTTCAGCCCTGTGTCCGGCGCGGTGCAAACCTGTTTGTCACCGGTGTCTACACGGTGTACCGTCAACCGGACGGCATCCCGGCAGCATGTCAGCGCTTTGAACAGGAAATGCGGAAAGGTCTGGTGGAGTGATTCGATGAAAAAAGATGCAGCACTGATCACCGGAGCAAGCCGCGGCATCGGTCTTGCGGCAGCACGGCAGCTGGCAAAAGACGGATACCGGGTGGGGATCATCAGCACAGGCCCGCAGGAACGCTACCCCGATGCGGTGGCCGCGCTGAAAGCGGACGGCGCAGAGTTCTACTGGTTCAGCGGAGATCTGGGCAGCAGCGCAGACCGTGCACGCATTGCCCGGGAAGCGGTCCAGACGCTGGGCGAGATCCGCATTCTGGTCAACAACGCAGGCGTGGCACCCAAGACCCGCACCGACCTGCTGGAGATGACCGAGGAAAGCTACGACCGCGTGCTGGGCGTCAACACAAAGGGCAGCATGTTCTTTACCCAGCTCATTGCAAAACACATGATCGGGCTTTCGATGGAAGGCAGGGTCAAGCGCGGCACCATCGTCAACGTTTCGTCCTGCTCGGCAGATGTGGTGTCTTTGAACCGCGGCGAATACTGCGTGTCCAAGGCGGGGGTGTCCATGCTGACTAAACTGTATGCTGCGCGCCTCGCCCCGGAGGGCATTCTGGTGCATGAGGTGCGGCCCGGCGTCATTGCCACAGACATGACCACCACCGTGCAGGAAAAGTACGACAGGCTCATTGCGCAGGGGGCGTTTCCCATTGCGCGGTGGGGCACGGCAGAGGACGTGGCAAACGCGGTCTCCCTGCTGTGCAGCGATCAACTGGCGTATACCACGGGCAACTATCTGGATGTGGACGGCGGTTTCCACATTCGTGCCCTGTGATCTGCAGAGCAAAAAGAGGTGAGGAACAGCAAAAGGGCGGATAAAAAGCTTGCTGGTGCAGAAAGGACTGCAAATCATGGAAACGAAGAAATTTACATTCCGGCGCAGCGATGTTATAATTGTAGGGAGTGGAGCGGCAGGCTTAAATGCCGCGATCGCCCTGAAAAAACAGGGCATACAGGACGTAACAGTGCTTACCGAGGGACTGACCTTTGGGACCTCGCGCAATACTGGCTCGGACAAGCAGACCTACTATAAGCTTACCAGTTCCGGAACCACGCCGGACAGCGTGCGTCAGATGGCACAGACGCTGTTTGATGGCGGCTGCGTGGATGGGGATATCGCACTGGCGGAGGCGGCGGTCTCGACGAGAGCGTTTTTCCATCTGGTCGATATCGGAGTGCCGTTTCCCTGTAACCGGTATGGGGAGTATGTGGGCTACAAAACGGACCACGATCCGTTCAAACGCGGCATTTCGGCAGGTCCGCTGACTTCCAGATACATGACCGAACGGCTGATCGAGGAAGCAAAGGAGCTGGGTGTCCGGATCCTGGAAGGCTATCAGGCTCTGGAGATCCTCACGGCACCGGACGGGGAACAGAAAAAGGCAATTGGTGTGCTGGCGCTGGAATACAAAAAGCAGGAACCGACCTATGCGGTGTTCGGTGCCGCAAATGTGATCTACGCCACCGGCGGCGAAGCCGGAATGTACAAGACTTCGGTGTACCCCACGGCGCAGACCGGAGGCACGGGTCTGGCGCTGCGTGCGGGTGCACGGGGCAAAAACCTTACCGAGTCGCAGTATGGCATCGCATCCATCAAGTTCCGCTGGAACCTCTCCGGCAGCTACCAGCAGGTGCTGCCCTGCTACATCTCCACCGATGAGAACGGCGGCGACGAGCGGGAGTTTCTGGAAGATGCTTTTCCGGATGCGCAGTCCCAGCTCAACGCGATCTTCCTCAAGGGCTATCAGTGGCCCTTTGACCCGCGCAAGACCCGCAGCTATGGCTCTTCGCTGATCGACATCCTGATCTACATTGAAACGGTGCAGAAAAAACGGCGCGTCTTTCTGGATTATCGGCGCAACCCGCGCTGTGCCCTGACCGATGGCAAAATGGATTACACAAAGCTCAGCGAGGAAGCACTGGAATATCTGCGGGAGTCCAGTTCCATGCAGGAACTGCCCATCCAGCGTCTTGCGGCAATGAACCCCGCCGCCATCGAGCTGTACCGCAGCCACAACATCGACCTTGCCGCCGAGCCGCTGGAGATCGCCATCTGTGCCCAGCACAACAACGGCGGACTGGCAGGAGACTGCTGGTGGCAGAGCAACATCCGCCACCTGTACCCGATAGGTGAGGTGAACGGCACCCATGGCGTGTACCGCCCGGGCGGCACAGCACTGAATGCGGGTCAGGTGGGCGGCATTCGAGCGGCAAGCTACATTGCACACCACGATGCGGCTCTTGCCCCGCCGGACGAGCAGCAGGTGCTTGCAGCAGCCGGGGAACAGATCTGGGCTGCAATGGAGTTTGGTATGCAGGCGCTGCAGCGCGGCGGCAGCTTTGATGTGGCTGCAGAGCGTGCAGCACTGCAGGAGCGCATGTCCTGCTGCGGTGCGGTGATCCGTGGGCGTGAGGCGGTACAGACAGCGTGCGAAGAAGCACTGCGGCAGCTGCATCGCATCGAGAAAGAAGCATCCCTGTCCACTCCCTTGCTTCTGGGACAACTTTATCGGTTACGGGATCTGGCGGTAAGTCAGTTCGTATATCTGTCTGCAATCCGCAATTACATCCAGCAGGGCGGCAGGAGCCGCGGCTCTTACCTGATCTGCGACCCAGCGGGCGAAAAACCGCTGGCATCGCTGCCGGAGATTTTCCGCTTCGTGCTGGAGGATGGAACGATGCTGCAGACCATACAGGAGGTGGAGTATGCGCAGGGCGCGTGCACCTTCTACTGGCGCGGCTGCAGGCCAATCCCGGAAACGACCGAATGGTTTGAAAAAGTCTGGCAGGAATACCGCAAAGGCGCGGCATTCCAGTAAATATTTAAAGTAAAGGCAGAGTGGTAGTATGGTAACCATCAAAGACGTTGCAAAGTACGCAGGCGTATCCTACAGTACTGTGTCACGGGCACTTGCGGACAGCCCGCTGGTGGATGCCAAGACCAAGAAAAAGGTCTTGCGAGCGGCGGAGGAAATGCACTATGTGCCCAATCAGATGGCGCGCAGCCTCAAGGGCGGTAAAAGCCGCACGGTGCTGCTGATCGTGCCGGATTTGACAAATGCCTTCTTCCCCAAGATGGTTACATGCTTTGAAGAAAATCTGCGCAAGCACGATTACAGCATCCTGCTGGGCATCTCGGACAACACCGAAGAGCAGGAGAACCGCTGCTTTGAGCGCGCCAGCTCCTTCGGGGCAGAGGGCATTGTGTGGATCGCCTGTGATGAGAATCAGGAGCGGATCAGCAACCTGATCAGGAGCACCGATGTGCCGGTGATCCTGATCAATCGCGAGATGGATGTGGACGCTGCCTGCGTCACCAACGACAATCGCCGCGGTGCATGTGCTGCGGTGGAATGCCTGCTGCAAAACGGGCACCGCCGCGTGGCATGTCTCATCCGTGATGTGAACCAGCAGCACTTCAAAGAACGCTACCTGGGCTGTCAGGATGCATTCCGAAAATATGGTATCTCGGACGAAGAAGTAACGTATCTGTGCGCGGAAAATACCGGCACAGCATATGAGGAAGCCTGCAGGCTGCTTGCCGCGCCGAACCGCCCCACTGCATTTTTTGTGTTCAGTGACTGGCTGGCGGACAGTGTGTACAGCGCGGCGGCAAGCCTTGGACTTTCGATCCCGCAGGACGTCTCGGTGGTGGGCTACGATGACATTGACCGTGCACAGTACATGCTGCCGGCACTGACCACATGGCACCACCCAATCGAGCAGATCGCCACCGTGTCGGTGGACATCCTCATGCGGCAGATCGACGGCGACACCGCTACCCGAGGCAACCACATTGTGGTGCCGGGCAGACTGGTGGAACGCAATTCGGTCCGGGATCTGACAAAACAAGACAATGAACCAGCCCCGGTGGTCCCGGGCTGAACAGGAGGATTGAATGATGAGAAAGACTGCGATCGTGACCGGCGGAAGCCGCGGCATTGGGTTTGGCATTGCACTGGAGCTTGCAAAGCATGGCTATAACATCGCGATTCTGGACGTGAATGATCTGGAAGATCCCAGCCGTCCGGATTACAAAGAGAACATGGCAAAGCTGGAAGCTGCCGGGGCGGAATATCTGTACCAGAAGGGCGACACCCGTACTGCCGCAGACCGCGAGAGCTTTGTGAAGGCTGTGGTCGAGCGTTTTGGCGAGATCGACGTGCTGGTCAACAATGCAGGCGTGGCCCCCAAGATCCGGCTGGACATGCTGGAGACCACCGAAGAAAGCTTTGATTTTGTGGTGGGCACCGTGCTCAAGGGCACCATGTTTATGACCCAGCTGGTGGCAAATCAGATGCTCAAGCAGCCGTGGGACCCGGAAAAAGAGCCGAAACGGGGAACCATCATCAACATTGGCTCGGCATCTGCCACCGTATCTTCTACGAACCGTGTGGAGTACTGTGTGGCAAAGTCCGGCCTGATGATGCTGACCACCTGCTATGCCGACCGTCTGGCGGCGGAGGGCATCATGGTGCACGAGCTGCGCCCCGGCGTCATTGACACGGACATGACCAAGGTGGTGCACGAAAAGTACACCCGCCTCATCGCCGAGGGGCAGTTCCCCATTGCACGCTGGGGCACCCCGGAGGACCTGGGCAAGGTCGCGCGTCTGGTATGCGATGACGATTTTGTTTACACCACCGGCAACTACATTGATGTGGACGGCGGATTCCATATCCGCCGCCTGTAATAGGCGATGCGGGCGGCGGTGTACGGTGCCGGGGCGCTGGGAACAGTGCTTGGCGCGGCGCTGACCCGCAGCGGGGCCGATGTAGAGCTTGTGTCCCGCGATCAGGAGCATGTGGATGCACTGAACCGCAGCGGGGCACGCATCACGGGTCTGCGGGAGTGGACAGTTCCAGTAAAGGCGTGCACACCGCAGCAGATGTCCGGACGCTATGACGTGATCCTTCTGTTGACAAAGCAGATGGCAAACACGGCGGCGCTGCCCCGGCTGGCAGAGCATCTGGCTCCGGATGGGATCGTGTGCGCCTTGCAGAACGGCATCCCGGAACCGGAACTGGCAGCAGCGCTTGGTGCAAACCGGGTGGCGGGCGGTGTGGTCACATGGAACGCGGTACGCATCGGGGCAGGGCAGGCACGGCTCTCGCCGCCGGAAAGCTCGCTGCATTTCAAGATCGGATCGCTGCCCGGCACAGATCCCCGGAGGCTGGACCCGGTAAAGGCACTGCTGGAACGGTTCTGCCCGGCAGAGCCGGTGGAAGATCTGCTGGGTCTGCGCTGGAGCAAGCTGCTCATCAATGCGGCACTCAGCTGCCCGGCAAGCATTCTGGGCGGAAAATGCGGTGCTGTGTTGGAAGATGCGCGCTGGCGTCGGATCGCGCTGTATCTGCTGCGGGAGTGTATCGCGGTGGGACATGCCGCCGGAGTGAAGTTTGAACCGGTGCAAGGGTACGATTACCCCGCCGAGCTTGCATTTTCTACCCTGCGGGAAGAACAGCAGGTGCTTGCGAAGATGCCGGAGCTGTTTGCACGGAATGCGCCTGCCGTTCCCAGTATGCTGCTGGACCTGCAGAAAAAACGCCCCTGCGAGATCGGAGCGCTGAACGGCTTTGTCTGCCGCACAGGACGGGAACGCGGGGTGCCGACCCCCTTCAATGATACAGCTGTCCGGCTGGTCCGCGAGATCGCAGCGGGAGAAAAGACATTTTCACCGGAACATGTAGCGGAATTTGCGGCACTGCTGCCGGAGTGATGGGAGGTGCTGATTTTGTCAACATTGGAATTGAACGAAAAGGAAAAAAACGTCCAGTCCATCCCTATGGGACAGAAGGCGTATTATTCCAAGACCATTTCCGAGGCGGATGTCACGCTGTTTGCCGGCATCACCGGCGACAGCCAGCCGCTGAGCACCAATGCCGAGTTTGCCGCAGCGACATCTGCAGGGCGCTGTGCCGTGCAGAGTGAACTGCTGGCAAGCTATACCTGGCCGGTGTCCACCGAGATCGCCAGCCCTGGTGCCGTGACCATCGATCAGGAGCTGACCTTCTATAAGCCTGTCTATGTGGGCGACACCATCACCGTGGTGGGGGAAGTGACCAGAAAGGTGATCGAAAAGAAATATGTCTATGTCCGCACGACTGTGTACAACCAGAACGATGAAATGGTTGCAGACGGCTATGTGCGGGAACTGATGCAGGTGCACTGAAAGGAGGCGGAACACGATGGAAATGAGCTATCCCCCTAAAATACTGCATGTGGGCGATTTTGCGCTGTTTCCCAAAACGGTGAGCGCCTCGGACGTGACATTGTTTGCCGGAGTGAGCGGCGACATGAACCCGCTGTACCTGAACGAGACCTACGGACAGCACAGCAGCTACAAAATGCGTCTGGTCCCGCCCATGCTGATCGCCAGCATGATGGGCGGCGCAGTAAACCGTCTGCTCCGTCCCTCCTCCTGCCCGGTGGAACGCCGTTTTTCGGTGAGAAAGCCGATGCAGGTGGGCGACACCCTTACGACCCGCGCCGAGGTCAGGGAAATCGACGAAGAAAAAGGGCAGGTCCGCGTGGAGCTGACCGCCTACAACGCCGCCGGTGAGCTTGTGATGCAGGGCGAGTCGGTGGAGGATGTCCGGATGTGCAGAGGAGGCGAGGAGCGTTGATGCAGGATAAGTCGGTCACTGCAAAGTGCATACAGGAAATTCGGGTCGGGGATACCGCCTATGCGGCAAAGACCGTGACCGAGGCAGACGTGATGATGTTTGCGATGCTGAGCGGCGACTATGCACCTCAGCACGTCAGCGCAGCATTCGGCGCAACGATGAGCTACCACAGCCGCATTGCCCATGGGATGCTCACGGTGGGTCTGGTGGGGCCGGTCCTGAACAGACTGTGCGGGGATGCGTCCTGTACGGCGTACCAGAAGGTGCACTTCAGCAGTGCAGTGCTGCTGAACGATACCGTTTATGTCAAAGGCATGGTGACAGCAGTGGACCCCGAAAAGCAGCTGGTCACCATCGAAGTGACCGCGGCACGCAAAGAAATTCTGGAAAAGCTCGAAGCTGGCACCGCACAGAAGGGGGAGCGCCCGTTTCTGTCTGCAGTGTTCCAGCAGAGCCTTGCAGTATAAAGGGAGGAAAAACACCATGGCAGAGATCCATAAGATCAGCATTTATCAGGATATCGAAGGCACCGAGTTCCCGGCAGGCCGCCGTACCCGCGTTCTGGTGGGTGTGGACAGCCCCCTGCAGGCAGAGCACTATGTGGTGGGTACCGCAAATGTCCATCCCGGCGGCGGTGTGCCGGAACATGCCCATGAGACCGAGGAGACCTACATCATCCTGTCCGGCACCGGTGAGATGATCATTGACGGAGAGCCGGTGCCCATCAAGTCGGATGATGTGATCTATCTGCCCCCCATGCAGCGCCATGAGCTGAAGAACACCGGTGACACCGAGATGCGCACGATTTTTGTGTACGCGCCCAAGATGGTGGTGGAGCACTGGGCACAGGAGTCCAAGGGTGAGCTGCCCATGAAGTAAGTCCCGGCGGGGCAGTCCGCCCATCGGGGGACTGCCGCAAAATGGAATGCAGAGCGGAAAAAGCCTCTGTTCTCATGCAATGGAGAACAGGGGCTTTTTGCTTTGCCGGATCCTGAATGGGACAAAGTGCGGCAGAGCGGGCAAATTGGCTGCGCACGACCCGGGTGCCAAACGGCATCCGGCGCTGCCCCAAGGCGGGCGAGTGGGGCGCTGCACGGAGCAATCATGAATATTGACACTATGTTTTCATATACGCTTGCATTTTATGCGTAACGGGTGTATGATGCGTCACATCAGCGAAGTGCGTTGAAAAGAAAACGGAGACTAACTATTAAAAGTCAAGACCCAAAATGAAAAAATCCGTCTGCCGACCGCTGTCCCTGACAAACAGCATTCAAATGCCGTAATCAATGCAGCGAGGGCGACGGAGAGAACAGCAAAGCAAGCCCAGCCAGCCCTCGCACGAACAGGATAGCATTTGAATGCTTCGGTTCGTCAAGGGTTCGCTGCGCCAGCTAAGTTGTTCTTGGATCTAGCTCAGGCTCAGGAGAAAATCAAGCAGCTGCAAGATATGCCTTGCCGGATTTCTGCAAGACATAGATCAGCCGCACGAGTTTCTTCATGGCATGGGATAAGGCAACATTGTAGTGGTTTCCTTCAGCACGTTTTTTGGCAAGATATTTAGCAAAGACTGGGTTCCAATGGCAGACATACTTGGCTGCGTTGTAAAGGGCATGTCGCAGGTAGTGAGAACCACGTTTTTCCATGTGAGCGTAACAGTTTGTGAGTTTTCCGGACTGGTATGTAGATGGAGAGCAGCCAACATAAGCAAGAATCTTGTCAGGAGAACTGAAATTGGAGAAATCCCCGATTTCTGCGAGGATCACAGCGGCGGAGTTTACTCCCATGCCCGGAATCGAAAGAATCGGCGGGTTCAGTTCATCCATGATCTGCTGAATGGAATCTTCGATTTCGTTAATCTCGGAGGTGAGTTCCTGAATGAGTTTAATGGTATGACCACCGATTTGAAGACGCATACAATACCAGTACCGATGACAGGGAAGGAGGCCCACGCAATATGAGTGATGTGCTTGATAAAGTGGAAAACACAGGCATCGAAAAGGGCATTGTGAAAGGCGAGAGCCGCGGAGAAAACAAAATGGCTTTACTGGTAAAGAAGCTCCTTGACCAGAATCGCATTGACGATGTAAAGAGGGCTTCCGAAGATGAAAAGAGCCGTGCGGAGTTGATGAAAGAGCTTGGAATCAACTGAGAAATTGAAAATAGCGATTTGTCGTTACTCCGAACGCTCTGTAATTTTGGCACCCGCCCAGGCTGCGATTAAGTCTCCCCGGAAATAAAATCTGGTAGGACAAAGAAGATAAAAGCTCTTGGCTTCTGTAATAGGAGGTCAAGAGCTTTTTGTATACTCGCCGTGCACGGCAAGGCAGGTTTCCATTCGCTTTTGCCGTTCCGGGGTCAGGATGCTGCTGCCGTGGAACAGCCGCAGCACCCGCAGCCAGTTTGCGGCACGCAGCCCGGCTTCCAGACTGCGCCAAGTGTCGGTGTTGCTCTGCTCGGTCAGGGGGACACGGCGGATCCAGTCATCCAGCAGCTCCGCAAAGGTGTCGGCATAGACAGAGCTCCCAGTATAGAGCCACGCCTTTGCCAGATTGACAAAGCTGGTGTGGCGGTTCATGGCGTACACCCATTCCGGGTCTCCAAAGGGGATCAGTGCCCAGTCAATCGGCGTATGCAATGTGCATAAGCGGCTGCAAATGCTGTATGGAGAAGCCTACGGTCTTACCATTGAGAGTGAGCCGGGGGGGGCGGCACCTGTGTTACGGTGCGTGTTCCCAAGGAGGAGTAAAAATGTATCAGGTATTGCTGGTGGACGATGAGCCACTGATCCTTTCGGGCATCAAATTCATGCTCGACTGGAATAAAAACAACTGTCAGATTGCGGGCACGGCACGCAACGGGCAGCAGGCGATGGAAAAAATACGCACCCTGCACCCGGATATCGTGATCTGCGATATTGCCATGCCGGGCATGACAGGAACGGAGCTTCTGCAGCAGGCAGCAAAGGAATTCCCCCATGTGGTGTTCATCATGCTGACCAATCACCCGGATTTTCAACTGGCGCAGTATTCTCTGCGTTACCGTGCGGTGGATTATCTGCTCAAGAGCGATCTGGAGCCGGAAGCGCTGGAACACAGTCTGGCAGCGGCACAGGCAGAGTGCAGGACCCGTGCAAAGCTCAACCGGGTGGAAATGGTGGATGACTATTTAGAGCAGAACCGCCAGAATATGCTGGAAAAAGCATTCCTGAGCCTGATGCAGAGCCAGCCCGGCTGCACAAGCGAAAATGCAGTAGAGTTATTGGCAGAAAACGGCGCATTGCAAAATTACGCCATTGCCTATCTGGTCATGGATTTCAGTGCAGTATCCGGCTGGAAGGACTTTTCCCCGGAAGAGCGTGCCAAAACGTTTGAGTGGGTGCGGGAGCTTTGCCGGGAAGTGGCGCAGAACAGCTTCCCGGAGAATGTGCTGTTCTCCGCAAACACTCCGGCGCAGAGCCAGACCCTGTTTCTGCTCTGCTGGCAGCTGGAAAACGACGAATGGAAAAGCCGCCTGCGTATTTTTGCGGAAAAAGCAGGGGCAGCCTGCCGTACCATCGCCAAGACGGAGCTTTCGGTGATGGGAACCAGCTGCTTTGCCGGGCCGGAAAGTCTGGAAAGCTGCCGCCGACAGTTGTTCGGGCTGCGGGACAACTACTATTATTTTGGCAGCAACGCCATGTTTTACGAGGACTTTGCTCCGGTGAAATGGGGCAGCCTTGCACTGGGCGGCATCGGCGACCGACTGCAGACCGAGATCAATGCCAAAAATGCAGCTGCGTGTGAACTGCTGCTCAAGCGCGCGATCAACCGGGTCAGCACGGTGCCGCACCAGCAAAGTCAGGCACTCTGGCTTTGCGGTGGAATTTATAGTGCCGTGGCAGCATTTCTGGAGATCGACACCGCAAAAGGACGGCAGAGCATCGAGCAGCTTGCCACACGGCAGCAGGTGCTGGAGTGGCTGGAGCTGGTCAAAACGGAACTGAGCGCACGGATGGGACAGTGCGACCCGGTAGGGCGGACTGCTCTGCTGGAAAAAGCCCGGCGGCTCCGTATGGAACTGCCGGGCTGTTACGATGCAGAAGAAGTTTTATGCAGGTTCCCGCTGAAAAGGCTGCGCGGGCTGGACAGGGCAGGCCACCGGGGCATCCGGTGCAAGCTGCAGGTATTCCCGCGGGGCAATGCCCAGCAGACCGGCCAGCAGGCCAAAGCGCTTTTGCTCCAGTGCACAGTTGAGCCGGGTGACGGAATCGTTGTAGATCAGGCTGCTGGTATAGACCATCCGGCTGTAGCAGTTGGCTGCTTCCATGCAGCGCTGGTAGGCGGGGTCTGCTTTCAGGGAATGGTGGCTCTCGGCCACAACGGAGATGTAGGACATGGCCTGTGCAAGATGCTGCTCCTGTTCCAGCACCTGCGCCGGTGTGGACAGGGCACTGATGGAGGGCGGCAGCAGCACCAGCTGGGCCGAAAGGCCGTGGGTGCGGGCCAGTTCCAGCAGGGCTTCCAAGGCACGGAAGCGGGAAGAAAGCTGCAGACCGATCTGATTCATGGCGGTGTTGACATTCTCGTTCAGCTCGCTGAGACGGCGGCGGACATAGCCGAGCCAGACCACGGCCAGCAAAATGACCGGGATGAGCAGAAATGCCATAGAAGTCCCTCCCTGAAAAAATAAGCTCAGGCGGCAGTAGAACCGTCTGAGCTTACTATAGCGCAAAAGCGGTGCCGACTGGTGCAATTGGCACGAGTCGACCATAAAATGCATTGAATCGACCTTTTACAGAGAGATGCGCAGCACGAACTGGTCCTGCTGCTGCGAAAAGCTGTACATGCCGCCATACTGCTCCACAATGGCGCAGATGCTGCGCACGCCAAGGCCGTGGCCGGGCTGGCTGGTGGTGGGGATGCCCTCGGGACGGAACTGCACCGGGAAGCTGCAGGAGTTTGCGATCTGTAAAAACAGTCTGCCGTCCTTTTCGTAGGCGGTGGTCTCCACAACAGCGGGCTTTCCGGCCTCGCGCTGGCGCTGCCCGGCGTGCAGGGCATTTTCCAGCGCGTTGGAAAGCAGCACACACAGGTCGCTGTCCGGCAAAGGCAGCACCAGCGGGATGGCGGCATGAACCCGGAAGTCGATGCCATCCCGCTGTGCGCGGGCAGCAAAGGAGGAGAGGATGAGGTTCGCAGCTTCATTCTCACAGTAGACGTTCACCTTGCTGGCTTCGATCTCTGCGCACACGCTGTGGATGTACTCCTGCGCGGCTTCGGCACGGCCATTTTCGATGCAGGCGGAAATGTACTGTAAATGATGGCGCAGGTCGTGGCGGTAGGTGCTGGCCTTGCGCTGGCTTTCCCGCAGGGCATCGATCTCGCGCACAGCCTGTGCTACCTGCAGGTTCAGGCTGTTCTGGGTCTGTTCCAGCTGGCTGCGCAGCTTCTGTTCCTGCGTGGTCTGCAGCACAAAGGCCAGATAGGCCAGACTGCACACAAAGGGCATGAACTCCACCGCAGCCTGATTGCCGCTGGAGAGCAGATCGGTATAAATGCGGGTAAAGTAGTCAAAGACATAGCTCAGCAGCGGGATCACGCCGAACTGCAGCTGCAGCTTGAGCGAAGAGTGCGACAGCGCGCGCACCGAAGGCGCGATCCAGTGCACCAGTGCCAGCAGCAGCGGCAGGGTGACGACCAGCTCGGTTGCATCCTGCAGCGCGGTACCGCCTGTCGGGACCAGCGCAATGACCAGCAGTGCGGCCCAGCGCCGCAGCTGGCAGCACAGGTAGGCGGTCAGCACGGAGATCAGCGACCAGAGCACCTTGCGGGTCATGGCGATCAGCAGTATGACCAGCGGCAGGTGGGTGATGACCGGGTAGAGATACCGGGCAAAGCTGGTGCTCCACCGCAGGCTCACAACGCCCTGCAGCGCCAGCATCAGCACGGTGCTTACCACAAGCAGGAGCTTGCGCTGGCGGGTCCATTCCAGTTCACAGAACGCGGCGGACAGCACGATGCCGAAAATACCCACCGAGGCAAGGTTGCACAGCGAAAGCGCATCTGCAAAGAGTGTGCTCACATCATCACCTGCTTTCGGCGGAAGGCATATTCCAGATACTGCCGCCGGATCTCCGCAGACTTGCCGTGCGGAATGGGGATCTGCGCAAGGTTCGTCAGGGTGACGGCGCGGGTGGAGATGTTCTGGATATACTCCATGTTTATAAGAAAAGAGCGGTGTGTGCGCAGAAAGCTCTCGTAGGGGGTCAGCTGGCGGGCCAGTTCGTCCATGCTGCCGGTGCTTTCCAGCACGGTGCCGTCCACCAGATGGAACAGCAGGGTGCGGCCCAGTACTTCGCAGTAGAGCAGCTGGTCCAGATCGATGCGGGAGATGCCGGTCTTGCAGCGCAGGATCAGGCTGCGCTGGTCGGCGCGGCGGCACTCGGCAATCACCGAATCCGTCAGACGGAAAAAGCTGTCCTCCCAGATGGGCTTGAGCTGGTAGAAGTAGGCACCCACCACATAGGATTCCACCGCAAACTCGGCGGAAGAAGTAAGAAAGATGATCTTGACGACGTTATCGTACTGCCGGATCTCCTTGGCGGCGGTAATGCCGTTTTCGGCCGGCATGATGACATCCAGAAACAGGATATCGTACCGGGTGCCCTTTTCGATCTCGGCCAGCAGATCCAGCGGGCTGTGAAAGGCTGTGCACTGGATCTGGACACAGCGCTGGGCGCGATATTTTTCCAGCAGGGCAGAGAGCTGGTCCAGAACTGTCTGGTCATCGTCGCAGAAGGCGATCTGGATCATAACGGGTTTACCACATCCTTTGTTCGTATCAGCCAGAAGTTACAGCTGGGCCTTGCCCATGCAGTAGGTCTGCAGCACATCGTAGTTGTCGTCCAGCACCACAAGGT
>OLGY01000580.1_pt1 | contig 24133 bp, 14 predicted proteins | sample 1605951 | NCBI WGS metagenome assembly OLGY01 (sample SAMN03283280) | human gut metagenome | biome: human-associated habitat; material: feces | host: Homo sapiens | place: Peru | collected 2012
CAATTCTTTTACTTTTTTACCTTTTTACTTTTTACCTTTTACTTTTTTACCTTTTTACTTTTTTACTTTTAAACAAGTTCGAGCCCTAACGATTCGACGAACGCTCGCACTTCCTTTTGCTGCATCAGTTCGTCGTACACCTCTTTCTTTGTCTTTCGGCGGCTTATCTCTTCTGCCTCGGCGAGGCGGAGCGATATTGACACATTTCCGTTGTGCAGTGCCTTGGCGAGCGTGACGCGTATGCGACCTTTTATCTCGTTTACCTGGTCGAGCAATATCTGGTTGTCTACCAGCACCTCGATATCGGGGAAGGTGGTGATACGCGGTTGCATGTTCTTCATTCGGGAAGCAAGCCCCACCATCTTCTGCGGCATACGGTTGCACATCGAGAGCCATTGCAGATCGAGGAACTCCTGCGTGAACTGCTCGTTCTCATCCTTGTTTGTCTCCTCCGCCTCTTTCTTTGCCGCAACCGCATCCTTGCGCTGCAAGCTTTGGAAGGTCATGCCGAGCGACGAGAGCTTCAAGCGTGGTACGCCGGCAGACAACTTGTCGGAGACGGCTGCCGAACCCGATGCGGCGGTCTGCGAAGTAGGAGCCTCAGCTGAAACATGGCTCACCGAGGCATGGCTTACCGGAGCAGCCACCTGCTGAGCCACTTTCGTCCGGGTGAAATCAAGAAGTTTGAACAGGGTTTTCAGCTGCTTGGGGCTACGCCCCGCACTGTCGGCATCCTCCGGCTGCGTGATCTGTGCCACCTGGATGAGTGTCAACTCTACGAGCAGACGTTTATTGCTGCTTTGACGATAGCTTAGGTCGCACTGGTTCATCAGCTTCAGCGCCTTGTAGAGGAACTGCGTGGGACACGCCTTTGCCTGTGCACTGTACTTCTCACGCTGTTTCTCGCTCACCTCAAGGAGCTTCAGCGTCTGCGCATCCTTAGCCATGAGCACGTTGCGCACGTGCGAAGCGAGTCCGTTGATAAGATTACCACCGTCGAAGCCTTTCTCTATTATCGAGTTGAGGAGCACCATGCACTCGCTCACCTTGTTCGCCAACGCATAGTCGACGAACTTGAAGTAGTTGTCGGTGTCGAGCTCGTTTAGGTCCTCAATCACCTTTGCGTATGTGATGTTGCCCTGGCAGAAGCTTGCCGTCTGGTCGAAGATAGAAAGGGCATCGCGCATACCGCCGTCAGCTTTCTCGGCGATGAGTGCCAATGCCTCTTCCTCGTAGATGATGCCTTCCTTCTCTGCCACATACTTCAGGTGGTTGATGGTGTTCTCCACGCTCATGCGCTCGAAGTCGTAAATCTGACAACGCGAAAGGATGGTTGGCAAAATCTTATGCTTCTCGGTTGTGGCAAGAATGAACACCACGTGTGCAGGCGGTTCCTCCAGTGTTTTCAGGAAAGCGTTGAACGCTGCCTGCGAGAGCATGTGCACCTCATCGATGATGAACACCTTGTACTTGCCCACCTGTGGCGGTATGCGTGTCTGCTCCATGAGCGACTTGATGTGCTCCACGGAGTTGTTGCTGGCTGCGTCAAGCTCGAAGATGTTGTACGAGCGTCCTTCAGCAAACGCTTTGCAGCTCTCGCACTCGCCACATGCCTCGCCCTCCGTAGTAGGGTTCATGCAGTTGATTGCCTTCGCGAAGATGCGTGCACACGTCGTCTTGCCCACTCCGCGCGGTCCGCAGAACAGGTAGGCGTGTGCCAATTTGCCACTCTTCACGGCATTCTTCAACGTAGCGGTGAGAGCAGCCTGCCCCACCACCGAGTCGAATGTCATCGGGCGGTACTTACGCGCCGATACTATATATTCTCCCATATCGTGATTTTACTTTATACTTTCTACTTCTTCTACAGTCAGACCACTATATTTTGCAGCCTGCTCTACCGACAGACCATTGCTCAACATAGATTTAACAATATCCTTCTTTGCTTCTGCACGTCCCTCGGCACGACCCTCGGCAAGTCCTTCTTCGCGTGCATTGCCAAGCACATCATTCTGTATCATCACAGCGTTGATGTGCTCATCATAAGCATAGCGCTCGGCATCGGTCATCGAGTAATACTGAAGTTTTTTGCGTGCCTCCTGCAATCCAGGAGCAGTGGTGTTCTCCTTTATAACTCCACTCTTCAAGTAAGCAACCCACTCCTCCAACGGAGTAACTGCTACCTTGTCGAACTCGTTGACACGCACAAGAATGTACTCAGGGAATATCTCTGCCGGACTCTTCTGCACTAAAGCACCTTTTTCCTTAGCCGTTATGACGAGCTGGTCGTTTGTATGCACACCGATGAACTTGTTCTGTCCTACATACATGTAGTCGGCACCCTTACCTATATCGAAATAGAGGATGCTTATAGAATACACCTTCTTCACCTCCTTGTATGTATCACCGAGATGGATGTGCTCGGTGATGGCTTTCGCTACGCCATACAGGATGCGTTCCAGATAATAAAGCTCGCTTGTGTTCTGCACCTCTACAAGTATTATCTCACCCTTCGAGTTTCGTGCTTTGATGTCCACACGGTTGAACTTATCGTCTTGCGTTTGCTGATTGCCCTCACTCTCGAGTATCTCCACAATCTTCACCTCCTCACCGATAAACACGGTAAGGAAACCTTCCAACACGTCGAAGTTGGCTTTCTGACGGAGCAAGCGCTTGATAGCCCAGTCGAAACGTATGTATCTATCTTTCAGTCCTCCCATAATACAATAGGTTTAATGCTACTTTACAAAGTTACAATTATTATTCTGAAAACACGGCATGAAGCAATTAATTTTTATTGTTGTCCGGTAAATAATACATCTCCCTTATATTGCTTCATGCCTTTCTCACATTGCCGCAGCAGAACAACAATGTTGCCGCAGAAGAACAACAATGTTGCCGCAGCAGGACAACAATATTGCCGCAGCAGGACAACAATGTTGCCGCAGAAGACTAATGAGAACGACGTAGCAGATTAGACAACGGATAGAATGATAGATGAATGGTAGATGTCTGGTAGATAGGCTGGCAGATATAGCTCTCGGAAGCGTATCTGCCAGCCTTTAACATGCTCGTAATCTGTAAGTTGCAGCGACACTGGGAGATATGGTAGATTTTTTCGCGTACTGATACTTTACTATGATATATTGCTTCTATATAAAAAAGGGTTTTCCGAATGAACAAAAAAGGCTATGACATTGCTGCCATAGCCTGGATATCTGATGTGAAGTTATATCTTCATCTTATAACGTCTACGCAGGATACCTGCAAACGACTCCTCGTACTGCGTACCCTTAACCAGCTGGTAGTACTTGTATACATACTGCTTGGCTGCCGGATAGTCTTTCTTCTTATTATAATAATAATCCAACAGGCAGTAGCATACGGAGTTCATGATGGTAGCATCAGTGCCTTCATAACTATCTCTATTCTTCAAGATGTCGTATGCCTTCTTTGCCGGTCCGATAGCAAGGTCGTGGGTCTTATCCGGATCCAATACATCGTTCTTGCAAATCTCCATTGCAAAGTAGTAGAATCGTGGAGCATACTCTGGGAATTTTTCAGCACCACGTTCATACACCTTAGCAGCTTTCAGATATGTGTCAATCATCTGCTGACCGAAGCTTTCTTCAGCCTGCGACTCCAACATCAATGCGTAGTTCTGATAGTGACCAGCCTGCAAAGATCCCTTAGCATCAAGCGTTTTTATCAACTCCTCGTATGCGTTCTCAGCTTTCTCGTATTCGCCCAAATCTCTATATGCCTCACAGATAGCGTTCATTGCCTTAGAGACAGTATTGTCGTCGATATTAGGACGTGCCATGAGTTCTTGCAAAACGTCAATACCCTGTTGCTGCTTATAGCGATTCATCAAGGCAATACCATAACGATAAATATCGTCGTTATTTATCAATGTATCCTTGGTTGCCATCAAACGTTCGCCATATTCGAGCGCCTTCGTTGAGAACTTATTCTTATACTCGGCAAGTGCTTCACCATTCTGTCGTTTCACAAGTGTATAAGCACCATTCAGATAGTTGAGCCCATTCGCCAAGATATAGTAATCGGTTGGAAACTTCACAAGGGCGCTATCGCAGACATTCACGATACGATTGTAGACATTCAGCTTTGTGTTACCATCGGGCGCATCAATAATAAACTGATACATCATCGCGCATCGTTGTGCATAGTCGTTGGCATCCAAAGAGTCCTGAACAGCAGCATCAAAGAACTGAATACCCTTCTGTGTCTCATTGGTCGTAAGTGAGAGATATGTATAAAGACGAGCACACTCCAACTCGTAGGGAAATGTCGGATTAAGATCCTTTGCAGTCTTATATATAGCTTCCATTTCTGTTCTGCGCTTACGCACTTCAGTTATGGCCTCTTCGTCAGATCCCTTACTTTCAAGAGCTCGCGCTGCTATCTTGTCCAATCCCGAACCAATAAACTCAACATACTTACGATACGTTCTGAAGTCATTGGGAGCCATCTCTATCGCCTTCTTATAGTAGTTTACAGCTACAGTAGTGTCGTCAGCCCACTTGTAGATGTCGCCCTTGAGCATATAGGCAGGACCATAATGAGGGTCAAGTTCTATTGCTTTGTCGATGTATTTCAAAGCGTATGTGGTATCGCTGACACCCGATTTGAGCCAAAAGGCATTGGCTGCGCCTACGTAGATACGTGGGCACACGCTTTTCTTGGTCTGTTGCGACTCGCAAATCTGCTGCACAATAGGTTCCACCTCAACGAGTGTGTGCGACACAATCTTCTCTATACCCAAAATTGCGGCTTCTACATCGTTGATGGTCTGCACCTTGCGTGGCGAATTGGAACTTGACGCTTTGTTAGCCTTTGTCTTATTGTCGACCTTTGCTTTCTTTTCGGTCTTCGGTTTCTTCTCCTTCTTGTCCTTCAGCGAGACAGAAGCAATCGAAGGCGCAACAAGTGCGAAAGCGAGCAAGCCTATAGCGATTTTTCTCATGTTCATATTTTGTATAGCTTTAAGAGTGGCGAAGGTGTTGGTTCCTCCGCCCTATTATTTACTTATAATACGTACTGCACACCGATTATAGTGTGTACTGCACACCGAGGTTGAGTGTCTGGAACGTGCGCAGCTTCAGCATATTAACGCCAAGCAAGTCTGGGTTGTAACGCACTACGTAGAGCTGCGGTGTGAGCGTCACTGCGATGTGCTTAGCCACGTTCATCTTTATCTTGATACCTCCATTGGCACCCATAAGCGGGCTGGTGTTGTACTTTCTTGGTGAGTACGACATGGTATGCGAACTGTTCACCTTTATCGAACCATCAGGTTCTGTGCTATTGCCTAACGACAGTAGCAATGCAGGACCGGCGAACAACTCTGCCTCAAACATACGATTGCTCTGATAGCCTGAACAGAGGTTGGTAACATTCAGCAAATAGTTGAGTGCCACGAAGCCTCGCTTGTAGTTGTTCTTGAAGAGTCCCGTAGTGGTGTATTCTGTACCATACTCGGTTGTGCCGGTATAGCTGTCCGGCGCAACGCTATTGATAGACAAGTATTCGAACGAAGCACGTACGCCATGCACCTTACCGAAATGTCCTTCAACGAAGGCTTGTGCACTATAGTTGAACGCTGCGCCCTCGTATGTTTTCTTGGTGTTGAACAGCATCGTACCTGCGCCCAAACCGAAGCTAAGCGGAATGCGTGGTGCCTCATAGTCATCTTGCTTCCTCATACGATAGTTTGTAGCACGTGTATAGGCTGTAAAACCAAGACGAACCACTACTCTTTGGGCGTTGAAACGCTTCACTGCGTCTATGTTGCGATACGGTATTCGGTAGTTATAGTTGGTGAAGCTCGGTTCGAGGAACACCTGCAAGTCGTTGCTGAGGTTATACGAGAGGTGTAAGCCTGCCGTGTAGAACGTACTAATGGTGCGCAGATGGGTCTTCTGCTCTCGCATAATCCAACTAAGACCGCCACCGAATGCTAACGCCACGTTGAACGGTTGGTCGAAAGAGTAGTTCTTCATAAATCCTAACGGATTGATGAGAGCCTCTGCCGTTGCATCGGCGGTCATATCATGCAGGTCGACAACAGCATCGTCTTGCACTGGTATGCTTAGCATAGCGCGTCTATCCTCGTCCTGTTCGCCCATTGCCTCATGGGTTTTGTCCCATGTGGCGGAGGTGAGTCCTAAGCTAAAGCGCACACCTACCGACGGCGAGAACCATCTACCTACAGACATCTTCGTAGAGTGTCCCATCTTTGGGCTCACATTTTCACCTCCCACGCACCATGCCATGCCTCCTGAGAGCTCGGCAAACCATGGTGTACGCCATTTCTGCGGATGCCACTGCATTGTGCTGTCCACATATTCAGGGCGGTTATTCATATAGCGCATACGGTCCTCGATAGAGAGGTTGTTGTGCAGATAGTACACCATACCGATGTTTACACCATAGAAGCCTCCGAACTTATTATGCAGGTGTCTTGACTTGACACCTACATACGGCTCTATAGTGAGGTATCCTTGCGGACCGGTGAATATCTTTCCCTGCACACCTCCACGTATTTCGTATCGTGTGCGATGGTAGTCAACTATGTTTGTTGTGTTGTGACGCACGCCAAAGCCAAACACTGTTGACACATCGAGCAGTCGAGACGGACAATAGCCGTCCATCAACGTCGACAGACTATATATCCAGTCGACAGAACCTTGCCACTGTTTATAGTTCTTCTTGTTACCCTCATAGTAGCCATATCCCAATCCGGCTGTGAGGCGCACTGTATGGTAAGGGTTGAACTGCTTGCCCACACTCACGTGCGCCATCGTGATTGGCGAGAGGTTATAGCCTGGATATTCTAAGTCCTTATGCAATCCTCCGCCGAAGCCTAAGAAGAGGTGGTCGTACCACTTCTTTCTGAAGGTGTCGTCATAGCCACGATAGCGGTTCTCAAGCACGTACTTGAGGGCATTGAATTCCGTAGCGTAGTTGTGGCGAGTTTTGCCAATGGTGTCTTCCTCGCCCGACTCGTCCCATAGTGAGTCGGGCACCTGTGTGATAGCACGTGGAGCGACACTGAACGTTGTCGTTCTTGCTACACTACAGCTCAAGCCACCTATCAAACAAATCGCTGTTGCGTAAAGGCGTATGATGTTAATGCTCATTGTTCTTGGTCTTATTTGTTATCGTCAGCGGTGTTATCCTTATTATCTGCCGACTGCACTTCTTCCTTTGTCTCACTTACAGCTCCGCTTTCCTCAGCCTTCTTACGGTCGGTGTAGGCTTTGAGTATCTCGAACTTCTTTCGATAAGCCGGAATATCTTTTCGCATATACTTCGACTTCTTACGGATGTCATCGTTCACATTGCCCTCGTTGCGATACAGGCGTATGAACTTAGGCTCCAGATCGAAACTATGCTGGAAGTAGGCGAGGTAGAACGGCACCTTGCTTACGTCAAGCTGCGGTCCTGTGTTATTCTTTTTATACTCGTCGAGCTGCTTGTAGTACTCTTCTGCCTTCTCGGGGTCGGTGCGCAGCAGTTCGTTCTCCTCTTCTTCCGTGAGTTCTTTAAAACCGCTGTTCGCTGCCGAGTAGTCATCTATCTGCGGTTCACGTCCCCACTCGTCAGCCCATATAATGCCTTTCAGATACCACTTCTTCGGGTTGTCGTCGGGCATACGGTCGATAAGAGCCTCACATTCTTTACGCGATTTGTTAAGGTATCTGTGCAGCTCGGTGTAGATGATAGCACGGTTGGCATCACCCGTACTTAACACGTAGCGTTCTGCTTCCTTTATCTTTGCCACCTTCTCTGGATCGGTTATATCGCCCTGTATATAGGACGGGTAGCCTTGCTGGAATGTGATGAGCATACGTAGGCGCTTTGTAGCCTGCAGCTGCACATTCTTTTTCTCCAACATCTCAATGAAGTACATCGCGGTGTCGAGCTTTGCCTCCTGGAAGTACATCACGGCTTGGTTGAGCACCAACTGCTCGCGGTTTATCTTCACGGGGTTATAGCGGTCGCTCATATCCATTTGGTTCACACCCTTACGGAAGTCGATAAACGGCTTCAGGATGTTCACATCGGGCACACCTCTGCGACTTGCCATCAGTGCCATTCGGTTAGCCACGTATGGGGCAAGCTTCAGACGTGTGTAGTCCGACTGCTCAATGATGTTCTTGTAAGCAAGTGTTGTGATGGTGTCGAGCTCTAAGCTATCAGTGACTGTAGCCAAGAGGTTGAAGTAGTCACCATCCGACATCTTCTTCTCGCCAGAGATGTATTCGCGCTTGTTTGCGAAGTAGTTCTCCACTGCCTCTTCTGCGTTCATAATATGCTTTCTCTCGTAACGATACTTCACAACCATGATACGCAGGTTTTCAAGAATAGGTACGATGTCGCTCTCGAAGAACGGCTGTGTCTTCAACATACCAAACACCTCATTAGGCTTGTATGTCTCGATGGTGTTCTTCACCACGTCGTACACCTCCTGATTGCCATTCTTGCCAACTTGCTCAAGCACGTCTTCCCATGTGAACACGCGTGGTTCGAGTGTCGACACACGTATATCCGAGCTCAAGTGGCGTTTCAGAAGATTTCGAGCCACAGCCGCACGCTGTGTAGCAAGTCGGGTGTTGAGCTCCACACTACCCTCTGGCGAAGCACCACCCTGCACCTGTACGTCCCAAAGCAGATCGCCATACGACTTCAGCTCATCCACGATTTCTTGTAGCCTTACAGTGTTCATCGAGTCGTTGAGCAGCACATCCTTACCCACAGCGAACTTCAGACTCAAGTTACGTTGCTGTTTAACCATATTCTCTTCTGCAGCCTCCTGGAACTCGCTCGTGAGTGGCATATCGGCAGCCGTCACAGAGAAGTCGAGAAACTTCAATGGCTTGAACGCAAGGCACGAGCCGGTTGTCATCTCTCCGCTATCCCATGTGCGATGATGATAATCCTCGAGCACAACGCGATAGCTTCCTCGGTATGTCTTCTCCTTATCGGGCTTTTTAAAGGTGACCTTGGCACTATAATTCACCTCCTTATCGCGCTCCAAAACACACGATGGGTCGTAGCCACGAGCCACCGAATCGTTCTTCATATAGTTGAAGCCCATACGCTTATCCTGCTTCTTATGATACTCTGCGCCCTCAAGTATTATGGGCTGCAGATAGGCTATAGTGTCTTCTGTCTGACAGTCGACAGCCATCGGTTGGCAGATGATGCGCGACTTCTCTGTGGTGTAACCCGCTGGGAAGTGTAATTTGACAGTGAACGTCACTCTATCGCCGGTGTCCATACCTGGCACGGGATCCATCGTGGGGTTGGTGTTGCGATACTTACCATCGACAACGGTCTCATCAAGAATTTGGTCGCTACTCTCAAGCGTCACCGTGAACTTGTCTTGTCCCGACTTTATCTCTACAGCCTTTGCACCGTACTCCTCGTCGAAGACTACAACGCCCTGACCGCTCATGAGGAACTCCTCAATCTCACCATTCGACTTAGAGGGCTTGAATGCTATGCCGAGCGAACGTAGTTCTTTCTCCAATGCTTTCGGATCGCCACTGAACACCTTCGTGTTAGCCACGTTGATACGATTGGCTGCATCAAGAGCCTTTTTGATAGAGCGGAATGATGTACAATACTGCACTGTCTTTGCAGGCTTTGGCTCGCCCTTCTTACCCATCTTCAAGTACACCTTGATCTTCACCTTACGCGAACCTCCGTCGTCCTGCTGCAGAACGGCAGCCGTAGCGGTGAAGGTGACAAGCAGTATAGCTATCAGCGCGAAGCATATATGTCGTAAAAAGTTTCGTTTCATTGTTATTGTGTGTTATTATATTATTTGAGGATGTAAGCCACTGAGATGCCTATGCGTTGTGGCATGAGGTAATATCCTGATGCGTTCGGTTTGTTGAGTCCGCCTACCACATAGTCGCCGTAGTTATCTCCTGCGAAGTATTCCTTACGATTGTAGCCTACAGCAGCCACTCCGGCGTGGAAGTCGATAAAGAGTCGCTTCGTGACATTCATTACGTAACCAAATGTGATGCCACCACCGTAAGCTATTCCTTTGTACACTTTTCCTTTTATAGAAGCATCATAAATTGCGCCTACGCCTCCAACGCCAACGAATAAGCTATGCATCGGACGTCCTGAGAAGTAGTATCTGTATTCGGGCTGTGCTGCCAACAACTTTATGTTCTTGCCATACGGCTTATTACATCCGAGCACATTGAGTCCGAGGGTCGACCAGTTGCCGACCGTCATCTCCAAACCGACGCTTGGTATCATGCACGCATCCATAAGCACATCGGTGTTGACGGCGAGCTTCTGCGCCCGAGCGGAGAACACTGCCGAGAGCATCAAGAATGTCAAGAGTAATTTCTTCATTTTTACTATGTTATGTTTAAAGGTGCGGCATCGCGCTGCACCAGCGTGTTGCTTTATATATTGTGGGGCTTTGATATTTCTACTTTAGTGGGTGCTGCCCTATCGTGGACTACACCGGTTGTATGTTTTAGGGTGTTTGTTGGGTGTTGGAGTGTTTTTGTCTGAGAAATCATTAAGAGTGGGTATGGCTTAACGCCACACCCGCTCTATAATTATAATGCTTATTCGAGTTCGATTACGCGCTTCTCCCACGGAGTGAGCTCGCCATATGTCTGAATCTGCTCTGGGTCAGAAACTGAGATTACGATGTCATACTCGTAACCAGCTTGCCAAGGCTCACCATCGACCGCAACACCAGCAGTAGTCTTGAATACTGGCTTAATCTCGTACTGTGCTGCCTTGTACACCTTGTCGGGTGCATCGGAGAGGTAGTACTCTACACGCAAGCGGAAGATACCCTTGTTGGCTAATTCTGCAGCGTCTGTACCAAGGTAGCCATTGTCTTCATACTTGTAAGAGCCGTCATCGTTAGTACCAATCTTTGTCGGTACGGGGAGGAGGAAACCGTCACCAACAGTAACCTTTGTGTTATCGCCGAGGTACGGACCATTAGCTGGCTTGCCGATAGTATTGCCGTCCTTATCCTTCAAATCGAAGGCAGTATCCTCAGTATTATGGTTCTTAGCAGTAGTCCAATCGACAACAAACTCGCCTTCCTTACCCTTAACATCGTCAGTCAAAGCAGCGAGACGATTGTCGAGGTCAGCAATAGTAAGTGTACCTGCGTCAGCCACATTGAGGAGCTTAGCCGACTTGATACCCAGCTTTGCAACACGAGTATTTTCGCCGCTACCCTTTTGGAGGATGATGTTGAACTTCATGAGCTTGTGCACGAAGGTGAGCTGCGGACGGTTCTCCTTGTGTGTCTTCTCATTCCATGTTCCACCGTTATCCTCTACGCTCTTCTTCTTGTCGCGCAGATACTTTGCGCTGTAAGCGTCCGCCTTGTCAGGATCATCTGGTTTTACGAACGACTTACCCCAGATAAGATCGGTTGTGCCGTCCAGACCTGTTACCTTCACGCTGTACTTATTGCCGTTGTGCACCACATTCGCTGAGTAAGGATAATAGCCATAGAATGTATAGCTGTACTGGCTACCCATCGGGTAATAGTGATTAGTTTGTGTTGTGCCACCATTCTCGTCGAAGAGTGTAAGGTTTGTGACATGCTTGCCTAAGTCGGCATCCTCAGTAGTCACAGCCTTAGCCTGAATATTCTTCAACCAAAGGAAGTTAGGGTTGTCATTGCCTTCCTGCCAAGTAATTTCCTGCTTAGCTGCAATCTTGCCAGTAGCAAGACAGAAGAAGCCGAGGTTCTTGTCGGCAGGTGTATCGAATGTGCCGTCATAGTTGCCATCAGCACCAACATTGCCGAGCGATGCGCGGGTCTTGTTTGCCTGCTGACCAGCAGAAAGCACGATAGGCACATCAGAGTTCAGTCGCTGATTGTTGCTACCGCCAGCGAGGTCGTCCTCGTTTGTGCAGCTGGTCATAAACATGGCAGCAGCCATTCCCATTAAGAATATATGCTTATTCATTTGTTTGTTGAATTTATTGTTTTTCTAAAAAAACGTTTATTCATTAGGATTGTTGAAACACTCGTCTCTTCCTCGCCTTTTGCAGCGAGGAAGAGAGTCTATATATCTCCAATCCCTTTCTGCAGGGGCAAGCCCCTACGCTTTATATATGCCCCCTTATGCGGTTGCATACTCAAATAGAGATTCTTATCAGATGCTCTGATTAAGGAGCTGGAGTATATGTGCCTTCGTTCGGATTGCGGTCGTCGTCGATATCGATTGAACCACCATCAGCCCAAGGTACGAGAGTAGCTGTAACTCTGATGTCCTCAAGACCGTAAACAGTGATAGTAACCTTGTAAGACTTACCCGGCTCAAATGTCTTTGTACCGTCCATCTTGATAGTAGCCTTCTGCTCAAGAGGCATAGTCACCTTAGTCTCACCAACCTTCTGAAGAACATCCTGAGAAAGAGCGATTGTAAGAGGATACTCTGTCTCACCAGGAGCAACGAGGAGGGCCTCGCCTACCTTAAGAACATCACCTATTGTTGCAGCATCATCTGTCCATGTCAAAGAAACAGGCTCAAGAGCAACGAGTGCTTCGTTGTTGTCTGCTGCTGTAGTAGAACGTTGCTTCAAAGTGAGAGGAGAAGCAGCACCAGTGAAAGTAAGGAGGTCTGCAGCTTCCTTAGTCGCGCCTGTGTAAGCTACAGTAAGAGTACCAGTTGTCTTTGAGTCTACAGAAACACCAGTTACCTTAACAGCGTCTGTATTGCCACCTGCTGGGAGACCCGCTGTTGCCTTAGATCCTGCACGTACCTCGAATGTGAAACGTGTGAGGAGGTGGTTGAATGTGATGTTCGGCTGAACGCCCTTACGTGCTGCATAAGCAGAGTAGAAGTTGTCAGCATAGCCGCCAAGAGCTGTAACCTCATCATTAGAAGGAGCAGCCTTGCCTGCCATGATGTCCTGCGAACCATCAATCTCAATCTCAACAACACGCTTTGTAGCCTGATCCGCAGCAACCTCATCACCATTGTCGTTTACAGTCTTTACAGTAGGTGTACCACCTGCCACAGCATCGTCAACGCGATAACCCCAGAAGTCGTAGTTGCCGCTAACTGGGTAGTAAGCGATAGTGCCGTCAGCTGTAGTAGCCAAACCAGATGTAACTGTAGTAGGAGCCGTAAACTTCTTGTTGTTGAACACCTCTGTTTCAGCAGCTGCTGTAGCGCCAACAGCCGGAGACTTGTACAAAGCAAGCTCCATGCTACCCTTCTGGAGCATGTACACCCAGAGAGTCTGGCCTGCCCATACGTTCTCAGTGTCAGTCATGCCACCTACGGTACCTGTACCACGGGTCTGAACCTTAGACGAAGCAACACCGAGACGGATCTGCTGTTCAGATACGTTCTGCTCGCCATTTCCACCGAGAGTGTCCTCATTTGAACATGCTGTCAGCATACCAGCTGCAGCCAATGCAAAGAAAAACATTTTCTTCATAGTCGTGAAAAATTTAAATTAATAAAAAAGTTATTTATAAAAGATTGTATTATTCCTATTTTAATATCCATTGATGTCAGGGTCGTTAGGGTTTTTGTCCTGGTCGATATCAATATCTTCACCCTTGCCCCATCCGTCAACACTTCCGCTGATCTGGATCTTCTCTAAGCCGTAGACACCAATCTTCACATTATATAATAGACCTTTCTCGAAGCTTGCTTGCTCGCCCTCTTTCTTTGCGGGCGTGATTTTGTATTCGGTCTTGTGCTCCTTCATCTCACCAAGAGGTCCGTCGGGGAAGAGATATGTGAGCGTCACTACGTACGACTCCTGCGGAGCTACGAGCAAACCGGCACCGAGTTCAACGGATGCCTCGTCCATCTTCTCCTTTGTAGTAGGCACGTGTGTAACGCCTGGCACCACCTGACTCTCGTTGTCCGCCCACTCGTCCTTCCATGTTACCTGATAGCCTTCATCTCTCAGCTTAGGTATAATCTTGCCATAGACGTTGTGCGTCTCTCCTGATTCGTCGGTTTCCTTTTGGAACTCGCCCAGTTTCACCGCCTTTTGCAACACATCAACCGCATTCTCGGGTTTGAACACGAGCTTACAGTCGTCAATGTTACGGCTTGCGACGGTGAGTGTGCCCTTTGTCAGCGTCATCACCGAAATATCCTTTATCACTACGTCCTTAGCCGACGAAGCACCTGGGTAAGCAAAGAACTTCAGCATCGTGAGCTGATGCTTCATATTTACGACGGGGTGCACATTGCGGTGTGCCGCAAATGTGCTATAGTTACCAGGTGTGTTTAGTATCTTTTGCTTCTCTTCTTCGGTCAGTCTGGCTGCCTTTTCGTAGATACCACCTTCGGCGAAGTCGGCTTCCGTAAGCGGAGTCTTGGCTGCGCCCACGAGCACGTCCTGATAGCCGTCGATTTCTATGTCGTAAGATATCTTATCCTTTTCGCGCGTATAGTTACTCAAATCAAGATCGTCTACGAAATAACCGAAGAAGTTGTAGCCCACATCCTGATAGCGAGAGCTGTAATAGATGTCTGCAGGATAGTCTTTGGTGAGCACATTCATTGTGCCGATAAACTGGTCAGGCTCGAACTTGAACGGCATACCCAATTTGTAATCTGGTCCGTCGAGCAGACACGATGTGTTATACTCGTCCTTGCTGTCTCCGCTCGCATTTTCAGCATAGCAGTATCTCGACATAGAGGGTGCCTCCGTGAGCAATCCCTGTCCGCCGTTTGGATTGGCATCGTTGTAAGCACGGAATGCGAAGATGTGGAATTTAGCATTCAAGTACTTGTCGCGGTTGTATGCCACGGTCTCCATTGGCTCGAACGCACCCGTACCACGTGTGCCCACAGAGCCACGTGTGTCGGACACTACCGAGAAGTATGCCGGATTACTGGTATATAGCAAAATCGATGTCTTGTCGATGTTGACATCCTCATCGTTTGTTGGCGGGTTTTCCTGCGGCAGGTCCAAGTCTGGATAAGAGACATTGCACGACGCTGTGAGCAGCAGTGTTACTGCAGCTGTCAAGATGTTAACAATATGTTTCGTTCGTTTCATCTTATAGGTTATTTTTAAATGTCGATATTTATATCGGAATCCGTCTGTATCCAACGATCGAGAGCGTCACCACCCTTGTCTATATTACCGATCGTTTTTCCATCAAGAAGTATTTCGGCACTGATGTTTATTGCTCCGTGTTCGCCATTGCGGTACACGTACTTGTTATCAGATGTCGTAGTCATCAGTTTTGCCTTGTTCAGAGTGTTGTAGAGGTTTATAATGCCTTGCCACTTCTGAGGGAAGGTCTGTCCTGTTTTCGGGTTGTACACTTCTGTGTATATAACCACCTGCATAATACCAGGACCGTATATCTTCTTGCGCACATCTTCTAAAGTCTCTCCGTAAGCGCGCTGCACATTCACCACGCCCGTCACATTGATATTGCCGTGGCAAGCTATGCGCTTGTTCTCGTTGGTGTCGTTGCCATTGTCGTCTGGGTTGCTCGGCTTGATGTCGGTCTTAAACAACATCTTGCTTGTCTTCTTTATGTCGAGATAGCCTGTGTTCATCTTTATATAAGTAGGCACACCACTTATCTCTGCCCATACCTCCGTCACCTTAAACTGCGCCTCATCCGTATTCTTTACGATGTTGAAGTTGATGTCTATATTCTGCGAGAGTATCTTCGGTTTGAACTCGAAGGTTGTCTGACGGTCGGCGCGTACTCGTTGCACTACTGTTGAGTCGTAATAGAGTGGCTCCACATCGGGCTGTATGTACTTCGCATACGGGTTGAAGTCTTGCCAAGCTAATGGTTTGTTGAGCTTTGGGTCTTTTATGTCATACACCTTATAGCTCAAGCCTACGTTCTGCAACGGGTATTTGTTAGCATCCTTTTCGATGAACTGCTCGAGCTCCGAGTAGTCGATGGATGGATTGTCGAGCGGGAATGTCGCAAACTTGTAATAACCGCGCGGAATCTTTACAGTCGGTGTAAACGGAATCTCTTCTTCTGAGGGGGTCGTTCCAGTACCAGGCTCACTGGGTTCAGTCGGCTCAGTCGGTTCAGTTGGTTCAGTCGGTTCAGTCGGCTCAGTCGGCTCGGTAACATCTGTGTTGTCACCACCTGTGTTATCACCACCTGTATTATCACCGCCTGTGTTATCACCCTCATCTGGGTTTTCGGGTGTGACGAACGTCTTATCCTCATTGAAGCGCAGTGTGAGGTCGTCGGTGTTCACCTCTGCCACCTGCTTCCACTGTCCCACGACACGATAGCAGAGCACACCCATGAGCTTCGGCTTGTCCTCTGGCTTATTCCATGTATATGCGAAGTTGACATCGCCCGTATGTGGGTGCTCACCTCTTTCACAAATCTCTACCTCAGTACATGAGGTGAGTGTTGCTCCAAGAAGGAGTGTGTATAATAACTTCTTACTATTCATCGCTTACCTCCTTTCCTGGTTCAGCAGAAGGCTGATTAGTTTCCTGGTGAGATGTGGTGGGTTGAGATGTTGTGGGTTGAGATGTTGAGACTTCCTCTGCAGGGGTCTGCTCTTCTGCTGGAGCTTCACTTTCTACAGGAGTCTGTTGCTCCTCAGTAGGAGTTCCTCCCTCTGTAGGAGCCTCGCCCTCTACTGGGGTCTGCTCCCCAGTAGGCTCGGTGGTTCCGTTCGGTTCGGTAGCCTCGGCACCTTCGGTTGGCTCAGGTTTCTCTTCCGCCTTTTTGCCCTTATTTTTCTTTTCGGCTTTCAGGCGCTCCTTCTCCTTCTGAGCCTCAACAGCCTTCAGTCGGTCAGCCTCTGCCTGCTTGCGGTCAGCCTCTGCTTTCAGCTTAGCGTTCACTATGCGCATCGAGTCAGCCTTAGCACTGTTGACAACAGCCGCAGAGTCGTAAACCTGCCAGAACTCCTTGTAGATAACAGACTCAACAGAATCTCTGTTATGCTTATTGATAGCATCAACAACGCGCTGGTTAGCGATACTGTCAATTCTGTACTGATATTGTGCATCGGCATCGTAACGCCAACGATATTTCTTCGTGATTGGATAGCTGCCAAATCGATATACGAATCCTACACGTGCCGCAGTGGGCATCGGGAACGGAACAACCTTCCACGAACCTTGCTTGGTGCGTGTGTAGCAGTTGTCGGCACGATTGTATGTGAACTTCTCCGAGTTGACTGCCACGAAGCCTGCATCGAAGCCGAGGTCGAGGTCGAGAGTATTACCTGTGCGGAAAGCGTAGAGAGGTTTTATTATACCGTATGTAATACCAGCCGACAATGCTTTGCCTTGATGTCCTTCTCTGCCAAACTTTATCGAGAAATCGCTGAACGACATGTACGCACCTCTATAATATGTAGTCTTCGGATGCTTCACCACACGGCGACGGCATGAGAAGAGACGGTCGATGAAGCCGGTATGCGCGGGTACCTTATTATTTATCTGACGGGTACGCCAATAGTTGCGGAAGTCGGCACGCACCTCCGTGATGTTATAGAAAACTCGGTTTTTGAATGTTGCTGGTGTATTCCACTTTGTCTTTAACGTAAGTCCAACAGCCCAGCGGTTCCAGTTGGTCGATTTCACATCGAATTCTACACCTAAATTAGGAGTCAGCAAAGTCCAATCGACAGCATTGGTGCGCAGTGAGATACGCTCAGCAAATGTAAGCGTATCCACACCAGTCTTGCTCTCGAATATCTGAGCTTTGCCGATTTGCGGAAAAAGCACCGCAATTATCAAAAATATAGCGTAAAGCCAGTTTTTTGTTGTCTTAGTCACGTTGTTTTTATTGATGGTTTTAAAAATTGCCGTCTCAACAAACTTTTAGCATGTCGAAAACCGCATTGATTTTCATTATAACAACTCTATTTCATCAATTATAACTAAAAAATAGTTATGTCACGGCTGCAAAGTTAAACTATTTTTTCAATTAAACCTAATTTTTATCCTTAATTTTTCACCTTACCCCTATTAATATTTTATTGCAGAAGCGCATTTACCCCCCCCATTTCGTTGTGTCATAGGACGCAAAAACCCTCGTAAATACGGCATTTTCAACAAAAAGACGGGAGCATAACTCAATAATTGTTTTTTTTTTTGTACTTTTGCCTGTTGACAAGATTTTTGAACAAAAATAGACGCCTTGTACACTCGTTTACTCGTCTACTTGTCAACTTATCCACTCGTGTACTCGTTTACTCGTACACTTGTCAACTAAAAAAATAAAAAACATGGACGACGAGAAAAAAGACATCATGCCAAGCGATCACTCCGACTACAAACCTGTCAACCGTTTCGACGCTTCAGCAGTGCATCACCTCAGTGGTATGTACCAAAACTGGTTTCTGGATTACGCCTCATACGTAATCTTAGAGCGTGCCGTGCCTCATATCGAGGACGGTTTGAAGCCTGTGCAACGACGCATACTCCACTCGATGAAGCGCATGGACGACGGCCGTTTCAACAAGGTGGCTAACATCGTGGGACACACCATGCAGTTTCACCCTCACGGCGACGCTTCCATCGGCGACGCTCTTGTGCAGATGGGACAGAAGGACTTGCTCGTCGACTGTCAGGGCAACTGGGGCAACATCCTCACGGGCGACCGTGCGGCTGCACCGCGATACATCGAGGCACGACTCTCGAAGTTCGCGCTCGACGTGGTGTTCAACCCCAAGACCACCGATTGGCAGCTCTCCTACGACGGACGCAACAAGGAACCGATTACGCTGCCGGCGAAGTTCCCGCTCCTGTTAGCGCAGGGCGCGGAGGGCATTGCCGTGGGTCTGAGCTCGAAAATCCTGCCGCATAACCTCGTGGAGATATGCGATGCTGCCATCGCCTACCTGCGTGGCGAGGAGTTCCACCTCTACCCCGACTTCCCCACGGGCGGTTCTATCGACGTGGCGAAGTACAACGACGGACAGCGTGGCGGCACCGTAAAGGTGCGTGCGAAGATAGAGAAGCTCGACCAGAAGACTATCGTCATCCGCGAGATACCGTTCTCGAAGACCACGTCTACGCTCATCGACTCCATCCTGAAGGCTATCGAGAAAGGCAAGATAAAGGCGAAGAAGGTTGACGACAACACGGCTGCCGAGGTGGAGATACAGGTGCACTTGGCGCCGGGCGTATCGTCCGACAAGACGATCGACGCGCTCTACGCCTTCTCCGACTGCGAGATAAACATATCGCCCAACTGCTGCGTGATAGAGGACAACAAGCCGTGCTTCCTCACCGTGAGCGACGTGCTGCGCCACTCCACCGACTCCACTATGGGTCTGCTGCGCCGCGAGTTGCAGATACGCCAGTCGGAGCTGGAGGAGCAGCTGTTCTTCTCGTCGCTCGAGCGCATCTTCATCGAGGAGCGCATCTACAAGGAGAAGAAGTTCGAGCAGGCGAAGTCGCAGGACGAGGTGGTCAGCTTCATCGACTCGAAGCTGGAGCCGTTCAAGAACCAGGTGTTCCGCGTGCAGGACTTCGAGTACTCGTTCCACCGCGAAATAACACACGACGACATACTGCGCCTGCTCGAGATAAAGATGCAGCGCATACTTAAATATAACAAGGATAAGGCAGACGAGCTGATAGTGCGCATCAAGGCGGAGCTGGCTGAGATAGAGTACGACCTTGCGCACATGACCGACGTGACGATACACTGGTTCGAGTTTCTGCGCGAGAAGTACGGCAAGGATCATCCGCGCCGCACCGAGATACGCAACTTCGACACCATCGAGGCTTCGAAGGTGGTGGAGGCGAACCAGAAGCTATACATCAACCGCGCCGAGGGATTCATCGGCACGGGTCTGAAGAAGGACGAGTTCGTGTGCAACTGCTCGGACATCGACGACATCATCGTGTTCTTCAAGGACGGTAAGTACAAGATGGTGCATGCTGCCGACAAGATATTCGTGGGCAAGAACATCCTGCACGTGCAGGTGTTCAAGAAGAACGACAAGCGCACTATATATAATGTGGTGTACCGCGACGGCAAGGCTGGTGCGGCATACATCAAGCGTTTCTTCGTGCCGACGATGACTGCCGGTCGTGAGTACGACTGCACGCAGGGCACTGCCGGCTCACGCATACTCTACTTCACCGCCAACCCGAACGGCGAGGCGGAGGTGATAAAGGTGACATTGGAGGCGAACCCACGCCTGAAGCGCATCTTCATCGAGAAGGACTTCTCCGAAATCGCCATCAAGGGACGCGCCTCGAAGGGCAACCTGCTCACACGCAACCCTATCCACCGCATCGGACTGAAGAGTCACGGCCACTCCACGCTTGGTGGTAGAAAGGTGTGGTACGACCCGGACGTGAACCGACTCAACTACGACGAGCACGGACGACTCTTGGGCGAGTTCTTCGACGACGACTCTATACTCGTGGTGCTCGACGACGGCAACTTCTACATCTCTACATTCGATGCCAACAACCACTATGAGGACAACATAAAGCTCATCGAGAAGTGGGATCCTGACAAGGTGTGGACAGCGGCTCTGTTCGATGCCGACAACACCAACAACCTCTACCTCAAACGCTTCCGCATGGAGGCGACGAAACGCTGGCAGAACTACATCGGCGAGAACCCGAAGAGCGAGCTACTGCTGCTCACCGACACGCCGTTCCCACGCATAGAGGTCGACTTCGCACCGACCACTGCGCCTGACGGCTCTGAGACGCAACGCCCGTCGTTGGAGATAGACGCGGAGGAGTTTATCGCCGTGAAGGGCTTCAAGGCGAAGGGCAAGCGTGTCACCACGTTCGACGTGCAGGGGGTGAAGGAGCTGGAACCAACACGCTTCCCCGAACCCGAAGCGGAGGAGGACGAGGAGGAAGCTGAAGAGGTAAACCTCGACCCTGATGCTGGCAAGAGTCAGCAGCAGGTGATTGACGAAATGACCGGACAACTTAATATTTTCACCGAGCATGAGGATCTGTAGTCTATTGCTCGCCATGCTATGGTGTACCTCAGGGGGTGCTGTTTCAGGGGGTGCAGTTGTCTCAACTGCACCTCTGAGGGAGAATGCTCTCATGTTGGGCATCGGCTACACCGACATCCTCGACACCTACCTCTCGCCGGAGAAGTACCGCGGCACCGACCTGCGCTTCCTGTCGCACACGCGCCGCGAGAAGGACTCCACCAGTTTCGTGCACCAATTGCTGCACGAGGGCTGCATCGCCACTGCCGACAACCGCTCGGGCAATGGGGGCGAGATAGGGGGCGGATACACCTTTGCCTACTCGCTGCTGCGCAAGTGGCAGATGCCCGTGGGCAGTTGTCATCTGCGACTGCTCGCCGGTGGCACCGCGGAGCTGAGCGTGGGCTTTCTGTATAACACACGGGGCAGCAACAACCCGGCACAGGCACGACTGGCACTGCAGCTGAAGCCTACCGTGGCTGCCGACTTCGACTTCCGACTATTTCGCCGCCAACAACGACCGTTCACACTGCACTACGAGGCATCGGCTCCGCTCTGCGGTCTGATGTTCTCGCCCAACTACGGGCAATCGTACTACGAGATTTTCTCACGTGGCAACTACGACCACAATTGCGTGCCGACGACTATCGCCTCCACGCCGTCGCTCCGACAGATGCTCACGCTCGACTTCCGTGCGCTGCACACCACGTGGCGCATCGGCTACCTCGGCGACTGGCGCCAGGCAAGCGTGAACAACCTCAAACAGCACACCTACACTCATGCTCTCGTCTTCGGCATCGTCAGACGCTTCCGCATCGAGAAACTGTAGTCGCCCACGGAACGCACTCTTCTGGTTGAGAAGTACCTCCCACAGAACGCACGGAAAGCACGGAACCTTCTGGCAGAGAAGCACCTTCCACAGAACGCACGGAACACACAGAACCTTCTGGCAGAGAAGTACCTCCCACAGAACCCACGGAACGCACAGAACCTTCTGGCAGAGAAGCACCTCCCACAGATGCGCACGGATGCGCACAGATTAGGAGGGTATGGCATCCTGCCATACCCACGCAGCCAACAGCACCCCAAAACTTCTGTGAATTCTGTGAATTCCGTGGGTGAATTAACGCAACCAACCATCTGTGTTGATCTGTGAAATCCGTGGGAGACTATATTCCCACAGAACCCACGGAACGCACAGAACCTTCTGGCAGAGAAGAGTCTCCCACAGATTGGCACAGATGCGCACAGATTAGGAGGGTATGGCATCCTGCCGTACCCACGCAGCCAACAGCACCCCCAAACTTCTGTGAATTCTGTGAATTCCGTGGGAGAACAGACGCAACCAAGCCATCTGTGCAAATCCGTGAATTCTGTGGGAGGACTTACGCAACCAAACTCCCATGAAACCTGTGGGAAGATGGCGATACTATCTCGGTTGGTGCAGCGGAGACCGCTGCACCCCCTTTAGAATGTTCAGAGGGCGGAGTGGGTATGGCAAGATGCCATACCCTCCTAAAGAATTATGACAGGATGCCACAACCTCCTAAAGAGTATAACAATAAAAACAAATGCGAATGAGAAGAATAATCACTATACTGTTTGCATCGCTACTGCTGCTGACCACAGCGTGCGTCGACGAAACGGAGTATGCCGACAATCCGCGCGGCAACTTCGAGGCTCTGTGGCGTGCCATCGACGAACACTACTGCTTCTTCGACTACAAGCACGAGCAGTACGGACTCGACTGGGACGAGGTGCACGAGCGATACAGCCGACAGATAGCCGACGACATGACGACAGGACAGCTGTTCGAGGTGTTAGGCAATATGCTCGGCGAACTGCGCGACGGACACGTGAACATGTACTCGGCGTGGGACGTAGCACGCAACTGGTCGTGGCACGAGGACTACCCGTCGAACGTGAGCGACACGCTGCTCTCGAAGTATCTCGGCACCGACTATCGCATCGCTGCCGGACTGCGCTACCGCGTGCTCGACGACAACACGGGATACATACGCTGCGCCACCTTCGCATACAACTTCGGCGAGGGCAACCTCGACAATATAATGCTCTACCTCGCACCGTGCAACGGACTGATCATCGACCTGCGCGACAACGGCGGTGGACAGCTCACGGCTGCAGAACAGTTGGCGGCACGCTTCACCAACGAGCGACTGTTGGTGGGCTACATGCAGCACAAAACGGGAAAAGCGCACACGGCGTTCTCGGAGATGAAGAGCCAACACCTGAAGCCATCGAAAGGCATCAGATGGCAGAAACGGGTGGTGGTGCTGACCAACCGCGCGGTGTATAGCGCAGCCAACGAGTTCGTGAAGTACATGCGCTGCTGCCCGAACGTGACCGTCGTGGGCGACCGCACAGGCGGTGGAGCGGGTATGCCCTACTCTACCGAACTGCCTAACGGCTGGAGCGTGCGCTTCTCTGCCTGCCCTATGTACGACAAGGATAAGAACTCAACGGAGTTCGGCATAGAGCCCGACCATAATGTTGCGTTGAAAGAAGCCGACTGGCTGCGCGGTGAGGATACTATCATCGAGTTCGCACGCGAATTGCTCAGAAAGTAAAGAGGCAAAAGTGCCTTTTACTCTTTTACTTTTAAATCTGGCTGCGTGGTATGGGCAAGATGCCCATACCTCCTACTTTTTTACTCTTTTACTTTCTCATATTTCTTATTTATCTTTCAATTCCTTTTCCAATTCTTCAATAGTCGGCATGGAAGACTTGAAATCTTTCGGGAATAGCTTAGACAGTTGATATTCTGATATTCCCATTGGTTCCTTGTATGAATCCAAAGCGTATTTTGCCACCACATTATCTTTGTCTTTGCAGATGAGCAAACCTATGGTAGGGTTATCTATGTCGGTTTTGAACTGATGGTTGATGGCTGACACATAGAAACTCAGTTGCCCCAAGAATGATGGATGGAACGACTTTGCTTTCAATTCGATGACCACATACGCATGGAGGTGGGCATTATAAAACAGCAAGTCTGGAAAGAACTCCTGCTGACCTACTTCCAAGCGAAACTGCCTGCCCATATAGGAAAATCCCTTTCCAAGTTCCAAAAGAAAACGAGTAACGTTGTTCAGCAATTCGTCCTCAATGTCACGCTCGTCATATTTCTCCCTTAGGTTAAGGAAGTCCAACTGATAAGGGTCTTTGGT